>JAEAME010000263.1_pt1 | contig 63307 bp, 45 predicted proteins | sample 8958731 | NCBI WGS metagenome assembly JAEAME01 (sample SAMN16933194, study PRJNA681113) | bioreactor sludge metagenome | isolation source: anerobic bioreactor sludge (Control) | place: India:Bengaluru | collected 2018-10-24
ATTTCTTTTATCTTTTGTCCTAGTCCATTGTACTCATATTTAATAGAATATGCTAATCCTCTATCCTTTGATTCTGGATCTAGTATTGTTTCTAGCTGTCCTGATAATGTGTATGTCTTTATTGTTCCATAGCCTGTTTGTATTTTTGTTTCATCTGTCGTTCCTATTCCTTTTGAGTAACCTATAGAGTCTAATTCTTTTGTAATATTTCCTAATTCATCATATTCATATGCTGCTATTACTGTTTCTTTAATTGTTTTTATCCATGTGTTTTTATTTGGAGCTATCTCCCAATTTTCATATATAGCAGTTTTCTTTTTTAACTGGCTCATAGAATCATAGCTATACTCTGTTCGTTGCATTTTACTTATATCTGTTCCTATGACATTTTGCGCTGAAACCTCTGATATTTTTCTTCCACCTAAGTCATAGCTAAATAGGGTACTGTTGCTCTTTGCATCACTTACCTTTACTAGATTACCTCTTATATCATAGATGTAAGTTATTGTGTTATTATTTTCATCTGTTTGGCTTTTTAACTTACCATCCCATGTATAGCTTTTGCTTGTTATAATGCTTTTAGTCTGTCCATTATCATCTGTTCCTGCTATACTTGTTGATATTAGTCTATCCATATCATCATAACTATTAGTTGTTACAGTGTTTGTAGGACTTGTTATTGTTTTTAAGTTTCCATTTTTATCGTAACTGTATTTTGTTTCTATGTCTATTAAAAAGCCATTGCTTTGTCCATATACATCCTTGCTATCTACATAGCTTGTAACTGAAACAGGTTTTCCCATGTAGTTATATTCATATTCTGTTACTTTTGTACTTTTTATTATAAAATGATCATCTTTTTCTAATAATACTTCATCCAATACAATTTTATCTTCATTTGGATATACTCCTTGCTCTGAGCTTGTTCCACCTGAGTTTGTTGTTGATTCGTCAGATGAATACGGAAGTGCTGGAGGATTTGGTGGCAATATTATTATTGGATCTTTTGGATTTCTTATAGGAGGAGCAGGAATTATTATTGGAACAATTGGATCTCTCACTACTTTCTGTAATACAGATGATACAAGCCTTACTTCTCTTTTTATATTTCCATTTGCATCATAATGGTATCTTGTTTCTTTTCCATCAGAGTCCTTTTGCTCTACTAGCCTGTCATTTGAATATTTTGATGTTACTATATAAACATCGCTTGTTGTTTCATTCAAATTAACAAGATTTTTTCCTACTTTTTTTGTAATTGTATTTCCATTTTTATCGTATATGTATCCTGTCCATCTGTATTTTATATTTCCATCCTTAATCGAATCTGCTTGCCAAATATCTGTCATTCTTCCAAGTGAATTGTATTTATATATCGTACGAGCATTGTTTTCTTTAATTTCTTCTTTTACTGTACCATCTACATTATAAATCGTCTTTGTTTTTTTTAAATTTGGATACTGTGTTTCTACTACTCTTCCTGCATAGTCTGTTATTGTTATTGTTGTTGATGTTTGACAAAGTGTATCGCCTTGCGATACACTGGAGTCACAAGATAATCTACTTTTAGGACTACTTGATGTTTCATTTTGGACATAATTTTCTAGTTTATTACTTCCATAATGTACTGTATCCGATTTTTGACTGTTTCCGTTTGGCAATATACTATAGTTTGTTTCTGATAACAGTATCTTAGGCAAGCCTTGCTTTGTTACATCTTGAAAGTAAACTTTTGTTAATCTGTTTAACTTATCATATTCAAACATGTATAGTGCATTGTTTGGTTTTAATTCACTTATTTTATTACCATATTTATCATAAGTGTATTTTGTTTTATTTCCGTATGCATCTTCTACATATTCTAAATATCCATTATTATAATATTTATATTTTGTTCCTTTTACTCCTGTATATTGATTAGTCTGAATATTATCCTTATCTGCTTCATATTGTTCTGGCTTTACTTCTAATATCATTTTGCCAGCATTGTCATATACTATTCTAGTTACTCCACCATCCGGATTTATTTGTCTTATTATCTTTCCATTATTATCATATTCCCATGTAGTAATTTCACCTTTTGGACTTACTTCTTTTGTTTTCCAACCTATTTTATTGTATTCGTATGTTGTTATCTCTCTTGCTTTATTTTTATAGATTTTTATATTTCCATATTTGTCATATGTATAAGTTTCTTTGTTTCCTTCTGCATCTGTTATTTCTTTCAACAATCCTGAAGTATTACAATTAAAAGCTTGATTAGCCTCTGCTTTTGTGTAATAACTATACTCTTTAATTATGAAGTTATTTTTATATGAAAAATCTTGATTATTATCATCATATTCATCTGTTCCATTTAAAGGTTTTACTTCTTTTAACAAAAGGCTTTTTGTTTGATTATCATAGATGTAAAAGGTCTTATTACCTAGTTCATCTATTTCTTTTATAAGGTTGTTTTTCTCGTCATAGAATAATTGTTTTTTACTAATTCCTCCTTCTAATTGTGGTTTTGTTATACCTGTTACATTTCCTCTGTTGTCTATATCATATAGTATTGTATTTCCGTTTCTATCTGTTTTTGCTTTTATATCACCAAAGTGATTTAATTCATCGCTGTACCAATAACTTGTTTCCTCACTTCTTCCTGATGGATCTAGTATTTTTGTTATGTACATAGCTTTATCATATTCATATGTCCATTTTCTTTGTTCTAGATTTTCATCTTTACTTGTTATTGTTGTCCTTCTATTTGTTTCATCATATGTATATTCCCATTGTTGCCCTAATTCATCTTTTATTGCCTTTATTTTATTTTGCCCGGTTCCTAAGTTATGGTTATATTCTAATGTTAAAAATTCATATCCATTTTCATCTATCAACTTTGCTAGATAATTTGATGAATCATATTCGTATCTTAATGTTTGATTGTTTGCATCTACCACTTTTACTAATAGATTTCTATAATCATATTCATATGAAATTTTTCTTTGTTCAATATCTGTTACGCTTCTCAATAATCCATTTGAATTATATTCAAGCTTATATTGCCTACCTGCTGTATCTACTATATTGTCTATTCTGCCATTTATGTAATTAATACTTATTCTGTTTGTATTTTTATCTTCCATCCATGTCATATATCCATTTTGATCAAATCCATATCTATATTGATCTTTTGATGTTAAAATACTTGTTCCATCATTATTTTTAATATATGAGGATCTTGTTCCATCTGGGATATATGTCGAACCATTTCTACGAAATGTATGTACACTTCCATCTGGGAGATTTACATATACTGTGCTTGATGAGAGTGATGCTTTTCCTACAAATCCAAAGGTCCAGCCTCTTCCTAATACACTATACTTATCATCTCTTGAATTGTATGTCCTACTTATATTTACTAAAAATCCAGGTGAAGGAACACTCATGTCTATTGCAGTCACAGAGTAATTTCCACTTGCTGGATTTACTCCTCCTTCACCATAATGTAATCTTTCTGATACTCTTGCTCTTTCATCCATTGTATACCATGAGCCGTTACTTCCTTCTCCGTCTACTGGTAGTATGTCATCTCCTGCTCCCATTCCATTATATTCATCTATGATAGGGTTTGGAGTATTTGTAATACTTGCAAAAGCATCTAATCTTCCTTCTGATTTTATTATGTATTTAAGTGCTTCACATTTTAATGCATTGTTTACTATTCTGTCTTTTATTTGCAATATGTTTGCACTTGGTATATATGAATTTATTAGTGCTGCCACACCTGATATATATGCTGCTGATACTGATGTACCACTGTAATAGTCATATCCACCTTCTGGTATTGTGCTTATAATGCTTGTTCCTGGAGCTGCAATATCAACATTGCTTCCTCTGTTTGAGAATGAAGCCAATATTCCCATGCTGTCTATTGTTCCTACTGATATTATGTTTGGTATGTCAAAGCTTGCAGGATAGATAGGATATTGCGCAGAATCTCCCCCTCTGTTTCCAGCTGCACATATAAAAAGCATACCACTGTTTTGCATTGCCTCTTTAAGTGCAGGATTATTGTCTGTTCCACCAAAACTACAGTTGATTATCTTAACTCCCATATTTTTAGCGTATTCTATAGCTTCTATAGCATCACTTGTGTATCCTATTGATCCACTTATAAATTTCAATGGAAGTATTTTTACTTCTGGTGCTACTCCAACTATTCCTTCACTATTCTCAGATGATGCTATTATACCTGATATATATGTTCCATGGACATCTTCTTCAAATGACGAATATACTATATTTGAAGCATCACTAAAATTCCATCCATTTATATCATCTATGTATCCATTTCCATCATCATCAATTCCATTTCCTGGTATTTCTTTTGAATTTATATATATATTATTAGAAAGTTCTGGATGGCTTATATCTATTCCACTATCTAAAACTCCAATTACAACATCCTTGCCTTTTGACAGCTCCCATGCTTTTATTATATTAATATCAACTAGGTTTCTGCCAATCTTTCCTCTAACCTCTTGTCCATTATTTTGCAAGCTCCATTGCAGATTAAACATATCATCTGTTGGCATGCTCGTAATTGTGAGTGGATAGTTAGGTTGAACATATTCAACATCTGTGTATTTTTTTATTTCATTTATAAGCTCGCTGATATCCATATTATCTTCAATTTTAATTATACTTAAATTTTGTTTTTCAAAGTTTATAATATTTTTTATATTCTTTATGCTTTTAATTATATTTGTTCGTAATTGAAATTTTAAACCATTTTTATTAGTTTTATTGTTTTTGTACTTTATTATTAATTCATTCTTTTTCTTATCTATATTTTTATAAAATAAATTATTTTTACTTTTATTTTCTTTGCTGTTATTTGAAATGTTATTATTTGCCATTATATTTAGCATTTCTTCTAGTTTAACAGTATTATTATTTTGAATATATGTTTCATAATTATTATTATTTATTATTACATTTCTATTTTCTTGTGCAAATACTTCTGTCATTTGATTTGTTAATACCATTGGAATAATTTGCATTAAAATCAATGTAATTGCTATTATTTTTGTAATTTTTGCTTTAATTCTTCTCATTTGCCCCTCCTCATAGGTACTTAATCAGTATCATCAACTGCTATTAATTATTTATTGAAATTTATCCACGATATATCTTATTTCACTTAAGCAGTTTTTCTTTCCCTTAACTATTATGCTATTAACAATTCCCGATATCTTATTTACTGTATCATTCTTAGTAAATATTGTTATATAACAGAAATTATTTTTGTTTTCTACAATTATCTGTAAATTGTTATCTTTTATATAGTTTGTAGACAACTCTTTTTTATGAGTAAATTCACAGACATCTATTAGTTTAAGCTCATCAGTATTTATAACTATTGTCATTCTATATTGACTTAAATCTTGAATATTTGAAACAGGCATAGTTATAGAAAACTCTTCATTTTCTTCTACATCTACTGTTACAGGTATATTTGAATTGTATTGCGTTACTTCAGTCCAATCTCCTATTTTTATTTCATTTAAAGCTCTTATTCTGAATGAATGTGTCATATAGCTAGATAAATTCAAGATTATTTCATTATCTTTTGTTGATGCCATAACTACTCCATCTACTTCTATATCATAAGAGTTTGCTCCATCTGATTTTTCCCAATTTAACTTTATAGCTTGATGATTATCTCCTAGCACATTGTTGTCTTCTGCTAAATTTCCAGAATTAGAAATTACAAGATTTTTAGGCATTGGAATGTCTGTAATGTAATATGCTACACTGCTCCAAGGACCTTGTCCTGCATTTGTTAATGCTCTTACTTTAAACTGATATAAAGCCCCACTTTTTAATCCATCTATAAGCATTTCTGCGTTTTCACAGCTATATATATTATTATCTCCATCTGTTATTTCATATGATGTAGCCTCTTCAATAATATTCCATTTTATACTTATAGCAGAGCCACTTGTAGCTACTGCATCTTTACACAATAAGTTCACAGGTGCTCCTGGAAGTGTTTCGTTTGTAGTGGCGTATATTACTTCACTCCACTTACTTTTCCCTGACTCATTGTACGAACGTATTCTATAACTTTTCATGGTTTCAGGTAATACATCTGTATCTAAATATTTATTTGTATATGTTTTTACTATCTTGTTTCCATCTATCTCTATTTCATAACCCTGTGCATAGCTTACAGTATCCCATATCAATTCAACTGAAATTGCTGTTGTTTTTATTTCATTTATTGCAGGCACTTCTGGAATTTCCAGAAGTCCCATAAATGATACCTCTTCTGACCATTCTCCTAATGTATTATTTTCATAATCAAAAACAGCTGCTACGCTTACAGCATATATTCCACCTGGTGTGGTTGCTACATTAATTTTTGAAATATTTACATCTTTTAGTTCATTATTTATTTTAACCATATATCCTTTTGCATCATTTACTAAATCCCATGATACTAATATTGTATTATTACTTATTAGAGTCTTAATATTTTGTGGTGCGTTTGTTGTTTCTTTATTAGTTGTTACTGAAATTGACTCGCTCCATTGACTGTATCCACTCCCATTTGCAGCTCTAACAGCATATGTATGTGTAAAGTCATCAGGCAGTGATGAGTGTATAAATTCAGTATTTGGTCCTATGTATATTATATTGCCATCAGCAGATAACTCATATGTACTTGCTGTGTCACATTTACTCCAATTTAAAGTAATATTGTTTTGTCCTGATATTCCTATAAACTGTCCAGGGACTACCGGGATAGATTTTATTATTACAGGATAACTCCATGTTCCTACTATTTCTTCAAATACAGCTCTTACTCTATATGTATGTGATTGTGTCAAATCCGGTTCCAAATCAATATGTTCAGTAGTTATAGCTGAAACAGTAGTAGCTATAACATTGTCAATTTCTATTTGATAGCTTAATACATTTTCTATATTATTCCATGATATATGTATTCCTTGTCCTTCTATTTTTCCTGTAAGTTCTGGAATATTTTCTTTATTAGGAAGTAATACTATACTTCTAGGTGCTGAATATCCGCTTTCTCCACCTTCATTTACTGCCTTTATTTTGATTATATGCTCTTGTTCCTCTTCAGAAAGACTGTCATTTTCTAATAAGCTATCAAATGAATATGTATATTCAAGTGTTTTGATATCCTTTATTTCTATTCCATCAATATCTATAACATACGACTCAGCACCACACACCGCTCCCCATTTAATGAAAATTTTTGTTGATGAAGCTGTAAGCTCAATGCCATCAGGTGTAATTGGTGCTATCGGCATTGTTAATACAGATATCGGCTCACTCCATTGACTTTTACTTTGTGTATTTCTTGCTCTTACACTGTAAGTATGGATTGTTCCAGGATTTAATCCATTATGTTCAAAAATTGTATTTAAATCAGTATTATATATTTTTCCATCACATTTTATATCATAACCTTCTACACCATCTACACTATTCCATGTAATTTTAATATATGTATTGTTTCTTTCAAAATTAATTTCAGAAGGTATGAGCGGAGCTTGTATCTTGGTTTTTTGAATAATCTGTACTATTGCTTCTCCTGATTCATTTAATGCAATAATGTCATATGTATATATTGTATCAGGTGTAAGCTCTTTATCAAAAAATTTATTATCTAATATGTTTTCTGCTATAACTAAATTATTTCTTTTTATTGTATAGCTTTTAGCTCTTTCGCTATGATCCCACGATAGAGTGATTTCCTTATCTTTAGCTGAAGCTCTTAATTGCTTTGGTGCTTCTGGAGGTGCAATCTTAGTTGTAAATGTACCTTGCTCAGCTTCAAGGGATTTTATACCACTACTATTAATTGAGTAAATTTTAACAGTATATTTAGCTTGAGGCTCTAGTCCTGAAAAACTATATGTGATAGTATTAATTTGACTTGTTTCATATATAAGGTTATTCTCTTTGTATAGGTAACACTTATATGCTACTGAATCTGGATTATTGTTTTTATCCCATGTTAATTGAACCTTATCAAATGTAAGGTTGGTTATTTCAATATTTTTAGGTGGATTTGATAAGGTGTAACAAATTATTTCCTCACTCCAAGCACCTTGATTGTTCCATTTTGTTGTATCCCCAGGATTATTAAAATCATATACATTAAACGCTCTAACCTTCATCAAATATTGAGTATTAGCCTCAGTAAATGGTATATCAATTTGATTTGTTCGAGTATAATATTTTTGCTGCTGATTTAATAATATTTCATATCCTACAACATCTGTTTGAGCTTTCCAAGACAAAGCTACTTTTAATGGTTTTACATCTGCTTTTAAGTTTTCAACTTTAGTAGGTTCTTTTGGCATTGTTGAAATATCAAATGATTTTTCACCCCAATTTCCATATGTATTCAAATCAGATTTAGATCTTATTTTATATCTATATAGTTGATTTTCTAATAGTCCTGTATCTAAATATGATGATGTCATAATATTATCAATCTGTTTTGTCTCTACTACAGAACCATTTACTATTTTTTCTCTTAATATATCGTAAACATATGCCCCTACAGAAATATCCCATGCTAAATTTATTGTATTTTTTGTTCTACTTAAACATCTTAAATTTATTGGTGCAAGAGGTGTTGTTTTAACATTTAAGTTTGCACTTGCAACTTCACTGCCATTATTTTTATCTTTAACATATGCAGTAATTGTATACTCAGTATTTCCTGTTAAGCCAACTACAGTAATATTTTTGGTTGGAAGAGATAACCATGTTTTAGATATCAAAAGTTTTCCATCTTTTGATACATAATTATTACCAACTTTTATTAAATATTGACTATAAAAAGGATTACTATCTGATATGTTGATTTTTATTGAGTTATTGTTTCCTGATTGAGCACTTAACACTGGTGTTTGCGCTTTAGTACTAATAGTACCTTTATATGGCAAAGATATTTTACCCTTATTATCTTTTGCTTCAACTTTGTATGAATATATAGTGTTGGGATTAAGATTTCCGATAGTATATGAGTTCTTTCCCGTAAGCCAATTGCTTACATTTGAATTAAAAGTATATCTATATTGAATTGGTAAATTTAAGCTTTCCACTTGAGTAGAAATATTAACACTATTTTGTGTAGATGTAGCTGAGCAACTTCTGATAATAGGTGAGTCAGCATCTACATAGAAGTATGCATCTACAATTGTTTCATAATTTGGATTACATATAATTTTTGTTTTATCTTTAGAATATATTTCTACAACTTGGACTTTAATAGTTATTTTATTTAAACCTTTTTTTAATTCTCTAGCATTAAATCCATCAGTAAATGTCACTATTTTAGTTTGTATAGTATTTTCTACTATTTCTGGTTTTGAATGTAAAATACATTCATATTCATCTATCGAGATAGATGCTTCTTGTTTTGGTATTTGAGGTACACCAAATGAGCGCGAATCAAGCATAGCTAATTGCATTTCTGGTCTTTGATTAATTTTCAATATTTTTAACTCATCATCTTTAGCTATAGTTTCATTAGTATTATTTATATAACTAGTTTCTCCACTATCATCGATAAAACGGCTTGAATTTTCATTTAAAACATATATACACTGAAGGGTTCTATTACTATTGTCACTAACAGCTATTTGTAATTTAAAATCTGTATCACTTTCATTTAATGTAATACCTCTTGATAAGTTCAGTATATTAACATTGGTTGAAGTATTGCATAAATTACAATCTTGAAATTTTGCGGTATATAGTACACTACCAGTACTATGGCATGATGTACACCATTCATAAACATTATGATTATTCGTATTATTATGTTCTCCATAAAATATACCAGTGTACCAACATCGATTGCATTTTATAGATGGCCACAAATCCATTTTTGCATAGACATTTTGTGTAAATGTAATTTGAAATATCATTAGAATTACAAAACAAAACGCTATATACTTTTTCAATTTTTTTATCATTTTTGTTTCCCCTTTCATTTTATGCACTTTATACATATATTTGTAAAATACTATTTTATTATGTATTATTTGTTATATAATGTCAATAATTGTTTTTATGTATTTAAATAGTAGAATTAAAAAGTAAATTCTAGATTACACAAGTAAATTCCAGGTTGCATAAATAGATTTCGATTTATAAAATAATAATTTGCCAACTTACAAAAACTGACAAATTATTATTTTGTATTAATCTGTATTCTAAATTATAAAACAAGTATACAGTATTAATCATCATATCATATATTCAGTAAAATAAGATACCCTGTTGCTATTTACCTCTTTAGCGGGTATGCCAACTACTGTGGCATTGGGATTTGTATTTCTTAAAACTACGGAGTTTGCACCTATACGTGTTCCTGAGGCTATATATATGTTGCCTAAGACCTTTGAGCCTGCTCCTATTATCACATTGTCAGCTATCGTTGGATGTCTTTTCCCTTTTTCATTTCCTGTTCCTCCTAATGTGACTCCATGATACATTATCACATTATTTCCTATTTCAGCTGTTTCCCCTATAACTACTCCCATTCCGTGATCGATGAAAAGCCCTTTACCAATTTTAGCTCCTGGATGTATTTCTATACCGGTTAAAAACCTAGAAATATTTGAAACTAACCTTGCTAAAAAGAACATTTTTTTGATATAGAAAAAATGAGATATTTTGTGACTAATTATTGCATTGATATGGGGATAGAGAAGAAACACCTCTACTCTACTTCTTGCAGCGGGATCTCTTTCAAACACAGAATCTATATCACTTATAATTGAATTAATTAAATTCTTAATATTTTTTAACATATTTATATCCATGCACCGATTTCAGCGAGTTCATCGGTACTTACCCTTTCTTTAATAATTCAAAACTGATAAATATTTCTCTCCACCATCAGGTGATATAGTTACAATTTTCTTATCAGTTCCATACTTTTGTGCAAGCTTTCTTGCTGCGCATACATTAGCTCCTGTAGATATACCTACGAGTATTCCAGTCAACCTTGACACTTCAACAGCAGTATTTTCAGCTTCTTCATCACTTATTTTTATTATATCACTTGCATATTGAGCATCATATACACTTGGGATAAAACCTGCTCCTATACCTTGAATTTTATGTTTACCTGAGTCCTCGCCAGATAAAACGGCTGAAGCTTTAGGCTCTGCTACAATTGTAATTATATTTTTGTTATATTCCTTTAGTCTTTTTGAAACGCCTGTAAATGTTCCTCCTGTACCTACTCCAGATACAAATATATCTAAATCACTGATTTGTTTTATTATTTCGTTACCTGTTGTCATATAATGAATTTCTACATTAGCCTTATTGTTAAACTGATCAGGCATAAAATATTTTTTATCCTCAATAAGAAGCTCATTAGCTCTTTTAATTGCGCCACTCATTCCAGCACTTCCATCTGTTAATATTAAATTTGCTCCATATGCTTTTATGAGATTTCTTCTTTCCTCACTCATATTTTCAGGCATAATTATTATTACCTTATTTCCTAGGACCCTTCCTATAAGAGCTAGGGAAATTCCAGTATTTCCACTGGTAGGCTCTACTATAATGCTGTCTTTATCTAATAATTTCTTTTCGATTGCATCTCTTATAAGTCCAAGCGCTGTTCTATCCTTTATACTTCCTCCCGGATTAAATTTCTCCATTTTAATAAATATGTTTTCGTTAGGAAGCTTTAAAATCGGAGTATTTCCTATAAGATTTAATGTGTTAAATTTTTCGTTCATGATTTTTCTCCTTCTTTTTACAATAGCATTGATTAGTACTATTAATATATTGAATTTATATATAATTTTAATAATTAAGTGTCTATATATTTATAATGTTAAATAAAAAACCGCCCCTAAGAGTACAATATAAATTGTACTCTTAGAGACGGTTATGTATTCTACCGCGGTTCCACTCTATTTGGCTATAAGAAGCCCAGCTTTAGTTCAAGCACATTTCATGCTCTATTAATATAACGGTTAATCCCGTGATAGCCTACTAAATTTCGGTATCAAGCTCAAAAGGGCACTTCATACATAATTCCAATAAGTATTCTCTCAGCAACTAAATACTCTCTCTTGATTTTCCTTATATATTACTTTCCTTTATCTACGCAAATTATTGAATATTATTATTCATATATTATATTCATATTTTTAAAAAAAGCAACTATTATTTTTATTCTTCTTCCATAATCTCTTCTAGGACTACCAATTGCTTTTTTTCATGCTCAATAGTTTTTAGTAGATTTTCAGATTCTGACTCGCTATAAAGCTCCTCAAGTATTTCTACTTCTTTTTTTATATTATTATATGAATTTTCAGCATCCTGTAGTTTTATATAGTAGTATGCTATATATCTATATGCCTTAGCTAATCTATATTTATCGACCTGACGGTCTCTCTCACTTACATTAGTAATGTCTTCTCTCATAGCATAACCATAAGCTCTTTTAGCAATATCCATACACTCCTCAAGCAAGTAAAATACATCCTTTATATTTTCACAATCTGACTCTTCACTTGCTTCGTATAATTCTAAATTACTATCGTAAATCAAATATTCTAATGATATAATGATGCTTTCGATATCATCTCTCTTTTGAACAAATACTTGCTTGTCTAGCCTTTCAAGGTTTTCATCAATAAACTCAATTGCCTTATTGTAGAACTTTACAGCCTCTTTATTATTCTTCAATTTAACATAGCAACTTGAAATTAAAATCATTGAATTTATAATGCTTGGAGCTAATCTTATATAAAATTCAGACTCATTCAAATTAGATGATAGATTTTTATACGAACAATGAGCATTTATTACACTAATATATGATACAATTGCAGAATCAAAGTCAAACAAGATATCTTCTTCCATATATGCTTTTTGTTTTGCAACAATAGATAAACAGTTATATAGATTAGCTTGTTTATCATTATCCTTTTCATGCTTAATAGTTTCAACTAACAGCTTATACGCACTACAAAGCATAGAATACTTTTCCTCATTTGTAAAGCTATTATAGAAGCTTGTAATTCCACAAACATTTAATAATGAAATGAATTTGTAAATTCTTTCTACCCCAAAAGAATCAAAAAGATATTCAGAATCACTAGCATATTTTAAAAACACTTCAAATGTTACCTCTAAAAACTCACCATTTCCTAATACTTCATAAGCACTTCTTCTTAACTCATCGAAAAACACAAAATCAGCTAATAGGTTTTCATTAAAATAATAACCAAAATTTAAAATATAGACATAATCCTTGAGTTCTCTTGCAATTCTTAATGATTCATAATAATAAAGTGGATCATTTTTAGGTGCATTTTTCGTATATTTATATAAAACCTCGGTATATTCTTTTTTATTACCATCAAACTCTTCTCTTAAACCATTTTTTATCTCTTCATTTAGAATATAAATGTATCCATCACTACTTATAGCAAAAAATGCTTTCATGTATTTTAAAAATCTAGTTAAGCTTAAATAATTATATTCAATATTCATCATATTACATAGTTGTTCTAGATCCGTTTCTTTTAATCCATATTTAGTTATTGAAAGCATAGGAATAACACACTTCGTTAAATTTGGTTCAATACGTTCAGCTGCTTCTAATATAACGAGCTTAGCTGCTTTCTTAACTGAATTAGGACAGCTTTTAACAAAATCAAGCATATATCTCTTTATTGCATTCATACCTCCACCAAGTCTATCTATTTGAGCGAAATCATCAGCATCCATCATAAGAAGTCTTTCTACAATCAAAGAATAATAAATTGGCTTATCCATATCATTTAATTTACATAATGCATCAACCACTTCTTCAGGAATTTCTTTGCCATTTGAACCAGCTATATCATTAATCAGTATTCTTTCTTCTTCTTGATTTAATGCAGGTATAACTTTTTTAACTGTATATTCTGCATATACAGAATCTTTGCTAAGTTTTATTAGTTCTGGATTGTAAGTAATAACGATTTTTAAATTATCATAAATACTTCTTGGCAACCATGTTAAATTTGTAAGAATTTCATGATTTTTTAATTTTTCAAGACCATCAATTATTATTAAAACTTTTTTACCATCACTAAAATACTCATCAAACAAATCTTCTATATAATCTGAATATTGAAGAACGATATCTGTATTTAAATCTGTTTTAAAATGTTCGTCTATATCCCAATACATTTCAAGTCCAAAGCATATTTGTGCTAATATATCTGCTAAGCTCGTACTTTTTCTTAAACCACATATAATAGGAATAATACTTAACTCTTCATAATCATCACCATCAAGAATATCACTTATAATATCATCATAAAGCAATCTCGATATTACCGAAGTTCTACCACTTCCTGAAGCTCCCTCAATTAAAAGCAAGTGTTTATCAGTATTAATAAAATCTCTTTTTATCTTATTAAAAAATTCTTCTCTACCTGATATATAATTTATATTGTCCAAAAATTTAAAGCTACTTCTAAGCTCTTCACATTGCCAAGGTTCTTCTTGTAATTCTCCAAATTCCTCAACAAATAAAGCTTTAACATCCTCAATAATTCTATCTGCAAGAGCTTCTAGTCCTGTAAGTCTTTTGTTCTTTTTATCCCAAATTGCATCATAATAAAAAACTTTATCTCCAGCCAACCTTTGAATCTTATTTTTTAATTTATTTAATTTTTCACTATGGTAATCACTTTCTGATGAATAAATAGCTCTATCCTCTTCATCCATATCTTCTAATGGAAGTGGATTTCTAAAGTAAAACAAACAGTTTTCAGGCAAGGAGTCTTTTGATAATGCACCATACTCTATCTCAAGTGCTGTAACACTATTCTCATAATCCTCTAAATCATATTGTTTTTCTTCGATAGCATTTTTGATCAAAACTTCATCAGGTATCCAACCATACCTTTCACCTATAAATATAATCATATATGGCTTACATTTTTCAATTTCATTTAAGCAAACACTTAAAACCTTTCTTGAACTTTCATTATCGTCCATATCAAGAGTATTTACTCCCCATCTTAAATCACTAAATCTCAATACCTGGTTATATTTAGTTGAAAATTCGTTTAATTCGGGAATAACAAGTGTATGTAACATATCCCTTTCAAATTGCATATCTCTAAATGTACTTGACACAAATATTGACTTCATTAAACTCCTCCATTTTATCTTGCTACTTGATTTTACTTATTATTTGTTTTTACTTAGTATTTGATCAACTAAATCCTCTATTCCTTCTTCTTTTACAAGCCTTGCCATGTATTCAAGACTTATTTCACCATCACGCATTTCACATATTAATATTTCATCATTTGAATACATGATATCTCTGACTCCATCATGTAAATAATCACAAACTATAGCAGTATTACCATTCTTTATTAATATTGCATGCTGTTTTCCATCATAAAACATTGTAGCATCGATATCTTCTGTGTTTTCAGGTTTATCCGTCACACTTTTCATACTAATTAATACTTCATTATCATCATTAGTCAAGACATCATAAGAGCCTAATACTTTTGCATTTTCATATAAAGATTTATATTTGTCAGAAAATGCAGATTCTTTTTTAAAACTAATCTGTAAAGATCTAATTTCTGAATATAATCTTATTATATCATCCTTAGTTTTTAAATAGTCCTGATTTGATGTTTGATTAAATAAATACTGTGCTAATTTTAACGAGTCATCAAAAATTGCCTGAATGTCTGAGTTTATATAATCAAAATCATATCTGCAGAGATCTATTGCTTTATAATACATATCTAATATACGTTCATAGTCTTCTGCCTCTCCTGCATACTCACAAAGAGTAAAGCCTATATTTAGTGCTTCAAATAACAACTCATGAGCATCCTCATATTTTGACTTTGATACTAACTCATCAAATTGTTCACATCTATAATCAATACTATCCCTATATTCATGTCTTTTTGTCATATTCCCTCCTATTTTTTAAAGCCTATTCTTGAAATACCACTTTTATGGCATAAGCTTTTTATATCTTCATCAAATATTGCATTATTAAAATCTGATTTAATTAACATTATCTTATCTAAATTATCATCTTCATCATAAGTATGTCTGAGCAGCGCTTTGATTCTTGTCCTATCAGCTAAATTCCTAACAAAACGAGCATTTGAAAATTCAGGGCTTTTTAGAATTTCATCATTAATCCCTTCGAAGAATTTTTTTGCTTCACTAATAAACTCATCGTTAAAATCACAACTTTTACTAATTTGAAGTTTATATATTTCAAACAGTTCTTCTCGATTATAATTATTAAAATGTATACGATGAGGAACTCTTTGTTTTAAACCTGAGTTAATTTTAAATAATTCCTCCATATCCTCTTCGTAGCCTGCCATTATAACAATAAATTTATCTCTTTTGTTTTCCATTTCAGCGATTAATGCTCCTAATGCTTCTGTTCCAAAATCCTTGCCACTTCTATCTCCATTTCCAGCTGCAAGCATGTATGCCTCATCAATAAACAAAACAGAGCCCATTGCATTGTTACAAACAGATACAGTTTTTGGTCCAGTCTGACCAATAAATTGAGCTACTAAATCCACACGACTAACCTCTAAGAGATCACCAACTGGAAGTAAACCATTCTCATAAAATATTTTGCCAACAATTCTAGCAATTTCTGTCTTTCCTGTTCCTGGATTTCCCGTAAACATCATATGATAGCATGGTCTTGTATTATCCATACCATTTTCATACATAGCTTTCTCAACCTTAATTGCTGCAACAATTTCTTCTATTCTCTTTTTTACCTCAGCTAATCCTACCATCTTACTTAGCTGCTCGCTTCCTTTTTCATCACTTATCTCATTAACTTCAAAATATTCCTTGAAATCTTCATCAACTAGAAGTTTAAGCGATGAGCTAGTAATATTATTTGTATAATTCTTAATTTTAAGCAATGTTAACTCAGTAGATAACTTATCAATAGTCTGCATTCCATAGAATCTTCCATCACTTCTCTCTTTATTTAACATTCTTTTAAAGCTCTTCTCTGCAGAAGGATCTAAGCTTATCTCATACTCAGCTAGATTTTCTCTAAGCTTTATAATAAGCTCATCATCTGTATATGAAGGGAATTTGATTGTTCTCACGTTAAGATAATTACTTATACTTTTCTCAACTCTATTCAATACCCCCTGATCAACATAAGGTATTATAAAGACAAATATAATATCATGTTTTTTCTCAACACAAAACTTCATGATGTCTGCTAAATATCTGTTCTCAATATCTGATAGGAAACTATCTATGTGTATCCCTACTAAAGCTGAATCATAGTATTTTAAATCAGTTATTAATTCTCTTACGCTATTTTCCATATCTGCAAACGGATTTTTATCTAGCGTAAATACTTTTTCAACCATACCAAAACTGTCAAAAGTACGATTCTTTTTAAATTTATATAGATTATTGCCATCTATATAATTAGTAAATTTTCTTAAAATAGTACTGCAACCATGTCCCTTATCTATAGCCCATATCATATGTTCATTTGGATAGTTTTCATATTGTCTTAAATTAGATAAAGAATCTGCTATTAAGTCTAATTCATTAACATACTCTTTTAATTCATTGCAACCAAGAAGATTATTTATCTCGTTCTTCGCATTTAATTTGTTATTTTCTTTATTCATCTTGTATTTATACTCATCACTCTCATAGTCATCTTCATCATCATACAAGTCTTCATCTTCGTCAAGTTCATCATCAGCTTCTACTATATCTTTAGCATCTTTAGTATCATTATCATCATTTAATAGCATAAGCTCCTCCTCTGTGTATACAAACTGGTTATTAGATATTCTTGGATCAAAATCAGCAATAATTGATTGAGCAGTAGTAATTTTATTATAGTCAGATGGTTTTAATGTTTTTGCAAAATTAGCAAGCTTATCTATTGCTTCAATCCTTTCTAGAATACTTAAATCCATAAAATAAGAAACAAAATCATTATTAAATTCAAGAATATTTTGTGATTCTACTGCTATTTCACATTTATACATTTTACAAATTTCATCTACATCATTATAAACATTTGCGTAAGCTTCTGTTGATAAAAATGCTATATAGACGTTTATCCAAGCATTCATAGCTTTATAACAAACATGTTTATCATTTGACAAGTTATACTCCGATATTTTACTCTTAAACATGTCTCCTAATTCTTTTTTTGTATCATCGTTATTATCTTTATTGAAAAATATTGTTATTATATTATATTTTATCATATTGTCCCACCTATCCTAATTAAAATTAAAGCCAATTGTCTTTTGTTGGTTATTTACAACAGCTTTAATATCATTGTCATTGATAGCCATTTCAAAATCAATAGCGAGAAGCTTTATTTTTTTGTCATCAACTACTTCATTCTGCAACCTGAGGTAGGCTTTCAATCTTACTCTCTCTACAATGTTTCTAACAAATCTTGCATTTCCAAATTCTTTATCATCTATTATTTTGTTACTAATTGATAAGAAAAATTCCTTTGCTTTTTCATATAGCTTGTCCTCAACTAAAAATTTATTTGATAGCATTAGCTCAAAAATTTGATATAACTCTTCCTTTGAATAATTTGGAAAATGAATTCTATTTGGTATACGATCCCTCAATCCAGCATTAATATCATATAGTTTTTCTATCTCTTCCTTGTAACCTGCAAAAATTACAACAAACTCATCTCTATGATTTTCCATTTCTGCTATTAGTGTTCCAAGAGCTTCAGCTCCAAAGTCAGCATCATTCTTCTCCGCACTTCCAGATCCTAATAAATATGCTTCATCAATAAACATTACAGAGCCTAAAGCATTTTTACATACACCAAGAGTTTTTATTGCTGTCTGTCCTATGAACTCTCCAACAAGATCAAAACGATTGACTTCAAACAAATCACCTGATGGAATTAAGCCATTCTCTCTAAATATTTTACCAATTATTCTTGCAACTGCAGTTTTTCCGGTTCCCGGATTACCTGTAAACATCATATGAAAACAAGGCTTATCTTGTAGAACTCCATTTTCAACTAGTTTTCTTTGATTTTTAAAAGATAACACTATTTCTTTTATTCTTTCCTTAACCTCTTTTAATCCTATCAATGAATCTAGCTCTTCAAATCCAGAAACTCTACCATCATCCTCATCAAAATAATCTTCAAATGCAAGCTTATCTATATTATAAATATTGTCTGTTATTCCTCTTTTAGCGCAAATTCTTAACTTGTTTCTCATTAATTGATTTGCTATCTTTCTTGCAGTTACAAGTCCTGCAAATTTACCACTATTATGCTCATTTAATAATGCTTTTTTTAAATAAGATTCTATATTATCATCATATGTAAAGTTCAAATTTTCAATACTCTTTTTTATTACTTTGATTAACTGATAATCTGTAAAAGGCTTAAATCTAATTAGTTTTACATTTATCTTATCACTTATTCTACTATATACTCTATTCATAGTACCTGCATCAACATAAGGTACAACAAATATAAAATATTTATTATTTCTTTTTCTAAAACAAAAGTCTAAAAAATCACTGAATATTGGATCTTCTAATTTTAATAGCCAATCCTCAATATGAATAACCGCAAATTCAACATCTAAAATATCTGACTTCAGTAATTCGAATTTTGATGCAATAGTTTGTGTGATACTATCAACAGCTGATAATGCAAATTCGCCCATGTTAAAGTCATTCTCATAGCCTATAGAACTTCCTGCCTCAAATAGCTTGTTAATTTTTATATATTCATATAATAAATTAATTGCATCTTTTACCTCACTACCGTAATCTGCAGAAAAGATAAAATGTTGATTAAGAATTTTTCCTTTTGAATAATAATTAAATAATATATCTTTCATATTATCAAGTTCTTTTATATATTGCTTAAATTCAGATGAATCCTCAAGTTTGTCCAGTTTTTCCATAAAACCATCTGTTTCTTTATTCACCAATTCTTTATTTATTTTAGCTGATAAGGCCTTAAAATCATCGCTTAAATTAAAGTTAAAAACATTTGTTACAAGCTTATTTAAATTATCATTGTATAAGTATTTAAGTTTTATATCATCTATATCATCAAACCATTTTTTGATAAGCTCTATCGCTTCATTTTCTTCAATATAGTTAATATCATATGTACCAGGAGTATACTCAGTTTGAACCTCTCTAAGTATATCTATTTCCATATCCCCTATAACGTTGTAATCTAAATTATATATAATTAATAAGTATTCTTTTCTATTATCTGCTATATTTTGGTTTGTAAGTAAGCAATCAAAATCATAATTTATAATTTCTTTAATTATGTCCTCTACATCAACAAGAGCATCTTGATATTCACAGCTCTTTGAGAATTCAATATCTACCTTAACAAATTTATATTTCATTTTACACCTCTAGTTTTTTGTTGCTAAAACAACATTTTCTCTATCCTTTTGTTTTTCTACATCATTTAAAGACTCATATGGAACTAAATCATTATGTAATCTTAATGCTTTGTTTTTTGTCTTATCATACTTCCAATTGTTTAAATAATGAAGCCTGCACCATCTAATATGCTCTAGCTCAGCAATTATTTCATCATTTGTGTTTTTATTCTTAAGTTTCTTTACTACATTCTTATAATATGCTGCTGAAATATTTGATTCTCTTGTAAATATGTTTAAGTTATCCCAATCCTCTCCACCATTATTTTTTACATATTGATTATGTACTTCTTTTGCTTCCTCTATTAGCTTTTCATTAATAATAATCTCTCTGCTTGCAAGCTCTTCAAGCATTCCAAAAGGGATGATATTATCTTTACAAAAAAATCTCTCTATAAAATCTTTTGATCCAATATTTATATAAATTTTTGGAGATATAGTCAGACTAGATAATTTACTTAATATTTCAAGATTTAGTTTTTCGCTTTTATCGCATAAAATTATTCTATTCATGTTTTCTAAAAGATTGAAATGCTCGTACCATGGGCTATCATAGAAATATATATTATCCATAGTAATTTTATCTAATTCAGTATGAATGTGTTTGAAATCATTGTTTGATTTGAATATATGATAATTAATTTTTTGATTTGTTGAATAAATGTTAAAAAGCAATCCTTTTATAAGTAGTTCATCATTCAAACTACTATTTCCGATGATTGCAATATTTTCATCATCAGAAACTGTGTATTTATTCCAATATAAAATTGCATTGTTCTCAGACATAGAGAAAGGAGTTACTCCTTTTTTTTGTATGCCATTAACCTTAATATTATCAAGAGAAATATATACTTTCTTTCCTAAAAGCTTTTTCTCATTTTTATTATAAAATTCTAAGTTCTTTTCATCATCCTCATATAATATAACTTGGTATTTTGATTTAGGTATTTTATCCTTTCCAACTATACCGTGTCTTCCAAGATTTTGTAAAAAGGTTTGTGCAGCAGCTCCATCTCCGTATACTGTACAGCTTTTTTTACTAAAGGATTTTATTCTATCTACAAATTTATCTCTTAATGATCTAATTACTAAAACAAAAGCTCCAGCAGTAACAACAGGTGCAGTCCATCTGGCAACCTCAATCCATATATTTATATTTGTTAGGTCAGTGTTAATAAAAAACAACCTAAGTGTATAATATAATGCCCAAGACAGACTCATTCCATCTATTTGCAAAAAACCATAAACTCCCAATGCTGCTGGGATGATCATTATTATATATCTAATTATTCCCTTCATGTCCACCTCTAATATAATTATAGTGTAATATAATGTTTTTTTACTATATTCTAGCTTCTCCAAGCCTAATTGCTTCATCTGCTACAGCCTTTGCAACAACCTCTACTACTTGTGGATTAAATGGATCTGGAAGTATGTAGTCTGCTGATAGCTCATCATCCTTAATAACCGCTGAAGCAGCTCTCGCTGCGGCTTCTTTCATGCTATCTGTGATAGATTTTGATCTAACAGATAATGCACCTTTAAATATCCCTGGAAATACTAACACGTTGTTTATTTGATTAGGGAAATCACTTCTACCAGTAGCAATAACAGCTGCTCCACCTTTTTTAGCAATGTCAGGCATAATCTCAGGTATTGGGTTTGCTAGTGCAAAAACAATAGGATCCTTCGCCATTGATCTAATCATCTCTTCAGTAACAATGTTCGGCTTTGATACTCCGACAAATACATCTGCACCCTTCATTGCATCAGCAGTTGTTCCAACAAGCTTAGCTCTATTAGTAAGTTTTGATATCTCTTGCTGTGCTGGATTGTTGTATGGAGCATCTTCATAAATCGTTCCTTTACTTCCACACAAAATTATCTCACCAAAGCCTATTTGTAAAAACAGCTTTGCAATTGAAATTCCTGCAGCTCCAGCACCGCTTATTACTATTTTAAGCTCTCCCATTTTTCGATTTGTAACTTTTATTGCATTTAATAATCCTGCAGATGCTACTATTGCAGTTCCGTGCTGATCATCATGAAACACAGGTATATCACATATCTTTTTCAATTCCTTCTCTACTTCAAAACACCTAGGAGCTGATATGTCCTCTAGATTTATACCGCCAAAGCTTTTCGATATATTTGCAATTGTATCAATGATTGTTTTTGTATCCTTAGAGTCAATACAAATTGGAATTGCATCTATATTAGCAAATCGTTTAAATAATGCACATTTTCCTTCCATTACAGGCATAGATGCACTAGGGCCTATATCTCCAAGACCTAAAACAGCTGTCCCATCAGTGATTACCGCAACTAAGTTCCCTTTTCTTGTATATTCATATGCAAGCATTTCATCCTTAGCAATTTCTAAACATGGTTCTGCTACTCCAGGGGTATACGCAACAGCCAACTCTTCTTTATTATTAATAGGTGCACGTGTGATAACTTCAATCTTTCCTTGCCATTCTTTATGTTTTTTTAAAGCTAATTCTCTTTTATCCATTCTCTAACTCCTCTAAAGATTTGCATGTCCATTGAAATATATTGCCTTTTTAATTTGATTATACCATATTTATACAAATTAGCAATTATTATTTATATAAAATAAAAGAATATAATAAGTTTCAAGTTTATTAACAGTCTTTATTCAATACTATAATAGCATACAATTCCTTTTATTTACAGGTAGATAATATGCGACTATTATGATAAAATAATTATACTAACTATATTAGGAGGTTTACATGGCTTACTTGTTTCAATTTTGTGTAATATTAATTGTATGTTTTGTTGGAGAAATACTTCATGCATTGATACCATTACCTATTCCAGCGAGTATATATGGTCTTATTATAATGTTTATACTTTTATCATTTAAAATAATTAAACTTGAGAAGATTGAAAAAACAGCTGATTTTCTCATTCAAATAATGCCTTTAATGTTTGTACCACCAGCTGTTGGTATCATAACTGTTTGGGCAGATTTACAAAATATTTTAATACCCTTTTTCACAATAGTTATGCTATCTACTATTTTGGTTATGGTATTTACAGGCAAGGCAACAGAGCTTGTAATAAAACGTGATAGGAGGAAAAAAAGTGAAAGAGATAATTCTTAACTCAGCATATTTTGGAATAGCACTAAGCATTTTCGTATACTTTATATCATTAAGAATTAGAACTGCAACAAAGCTTGAGTTCGTAAATCCTTTGCTTATTACAATTATTCTATTAATAATTTTCTTATTAAGCTTTAAAATAGATTATGAAACATATAATTCTAGTGCCAAATACCTTAGCTATTTGCTTACTCCTGCTACTGTATGCCTAGCTATCCCATTATATAAGCAGCTTAGTCTTTTGAAAAAGAATATAAAGGCAGTTATAATTGGCATAACAGTTGGAGTCATAACAAGCCTTGGCAGTATATTTTTAATGTCATATCTCTTAGGATTAACACACGAGCAATATGTTAGTCTCTTACCTAAATCTGTTACAACAGCAATAGGTGTAGGTATATCTGAGGAGCTTGGAGGAATGCCTTCCATCACTATCGCAGCTATTGTTTTAACAGGAAATCTAGGAAATTTATTAGCAGTATGGATATGTAAATTATTTAGGATAAAAGAACCAATTGCTGTTGGTTTAGCTATAGGAACATCATCCCATGCTTTAGGAACAACAAAAGCCCTAGAAATCGGTGAAGTTGAAGGTGCAATGAGCAGCTTATCAATTGCTGTTGCAGGACTGTTAACTGTAGTATTCGCATCTGTGTTTGCAATGTTAATGTAAGTAATAGATATATAAAGCGAACTAGGTTCGCACAACAAAATAAGTTTCACTCTATGAAAGAATCGTTTTGGTTCTTCAACATAAAAATAAAGATTTGAATTCTTAATTTGAGTTCAAATCTTTTATTAATTAAACTTATTTTATTACTGTTTTACTTCTTACTACTAAGATATCTACCACCTTAAAGCTCTACATAATTGTCGAATTTTGTCGAGCGATTTTTTATATATTTTATTGGATAATCTTGTATTAATCAAAGTTGCGTGTTATATTTATAGCAAGTCAATAAAAATACTTTTTACATTCCTGAAAATTTAACATAACATTTGTAATAAATACATTAAAAACAATTAATAATTCAATAAACTAACTTAAAAAAACAGACTATAATTATCCCCTTAAGACAGAATTAATTTTAACATAAATAATTAAATGAATAGTTAAATTTAATAGGAATTTTTTAGATTTTACAAATTTTGAAAATTTTAATTTTTATAATTTGTAAAATCAAAAATAAGGGGGTGACTCCATTGAGAATATAATTATTACTTTTTAAGAAAGGGGCTATTTAGAAAGACAGAAATTACTATTTAGTAGTAAAGAAAACAAAATTCAAATATAGGTTAAAAAACCTGAAAACAGGGGGAAAAATGAAAAAAACAAACAAAATGATAGTGACAGCATTGTTAATAATACTAATAACTAGCGTAATGACAATTAATACTTTTGCATTAGATGATGTTATTTCACCTTATAGTGTTCACGAACATAATTTTACACGTGTTGTAGATTATGTTGGTATATCTCATTATGATAATTATGGACATTATGTAGCTACATCAGGATATTTACATTGCAAGACATGCTATTTGTCTGTGCCATTTGATGAAGAAGTTTATGAACCACATACTCTTATAAGAGAACCTAGGATATTAGATGGAGTTCTTGGTATGTATGAAGAATGCATTGAACCAGGATGTGATTATTGGGATCATTATTGATTTTTTTAATAATAATCCAATATGAATTTATGATGTTTTAATATTAATTAGAAAAAAGAATGAAAAATTTTCATTCTTTTTTCTAAATATTACAAATTAGGAGTTTGATATGAAAAAAAGATGCTATCATATAAATCTAATTCTTGTAATTCTTCTATTTACATTATTACTCACTTTTTCTGCTTGTGATATAGAAAGCAAGAATAAAAACAGTAGAGATACAATTCAACTATGGTGTAATTTAGATTGGATTCACAATGAAGAAAAACTTTTTTATACTATTGAAAAATACGCTAAGGATTATTGTGAAAAAAATAATATTTCTTTAGAAATAGTTAAATTTGATGAAAAAATCTTGTCTTATGAGGACTATGTTTTTAAAAGAAATCTTGCAGCAGAAAGTGGAAATATGATTATTTTAGACCAAGCATCAAATTTATCGGATTTAGTAAAAAGTCATGCAGATTATACAAAGCTTAAAATATATGATAGTTTATTAAGTCCATATAAAAATAGATTTGTTATACCTATAGGTAGATTATTAAAATCATCATTTATTGATAATGCAATTTTAGACTATTATAAGATAGATACTTCAGAAAAATCTGTAATTACATATGCTGATTATTTAGGAATTAAACAAGAACTGAAGAAAAGGGGAGCTAAATTCGAACTTAAGAACGAGGACTTTTATGAAACTGTCAGATTTTATCTTAACTTGAATGGATTGCTTTATGTAAATAGTCATGATGATTTCTTAAAGGACAATAACAAGCTAGAGGAAGCTTTAAAAAAATCAATATTTGGCATGTGTGAGGACATTGTTTTATATGATGATGCTAAACTTGAAGAACTTGTTAAAATAATAAAGTTCCCCTCTAAAGGATTGGAAACATATGATACAAACAGTGGATTATATTTAAAAAAAGTACAAAATTGTGAGTTTTCTTTTTCTTATCCATATAAGCCTTCATGGTTTACAAATACAGCACGTATAGATAATCCATCTAATAAAACCTTTATAATAGATTATTTTGGTGTAAATGAACTATTTACAAAAAACGGAGCTAGTATTTTCATATACAAAAAAATAACAAATGAAAAAATATATGATTTAGCAAATTACATCCTAAATCAATCAATCTACATATATTCATCTGAAAGTAATTCAATGACATCTGCTCCAGTAATATACTCAGAAAATGTGTTAAATGAACTAAAATTGAATAATAATTTTGAGTACATAGGTGAAGCAAGCGAAGTTGAGAAAAAAGTTATAGATGCTACATATAATATTTTTGCCAAAGATGAAGTAAAATCAAAAGAGATTGCTGATGCTTATTTTTCAGATAAAATTATAGTAAGAAACATTGAGTTTTTTATATATGACACCATCTATGAAATAGCTGAAAAATTATCTGAATACTCTGGAAAAAATTTATCTTTAGAAAAATTTGATAGCAAAGACGAAAAAATAAATACCTTAGTAGATAAAAAAATCGAAGAATTTATAAAGCAGCTTATTTTGAAAATTAATTAACTTAATTTAAGATTCATAATATAATACTCACTCCTATTTGTTTTACATAAAAAGTTATAAAAGGATTTGAATTCTTAATATGTGTTCAAATTTTTTTATATAACTTAGTTTCATGGTCAATATTTTAATAGCTTGAATTAATTATTTATGGTAAAACCTTGCATTACGTGCTATACTATATATGGTTATCAGTGATTTGCCAAGTAAAGCTATAGTAAAATAAAAAAGCATTTATAAAATGCTAATAACGGAGACCACTAAGCAAAAAAGTGCTCCTTTCGTTGCTTATAAAACATTTTTCCACTTTCTTATAGCTACTCAAGACTTAATGTGTACAGCTCAGAGCATTGAAACTGCTGCATTTTTGTCTGGAATTGGCTCATGCTATGTAGGAAGCATAATTGGAGAATCTGCTTTAATAAAAGAAAAATTAAACTTACCTGATAAAACTTATCCTATGTTAATATTGTCTCTAGGATATCCTAAAAACACTCCTTCTTCAAAGATTAATAAACTAAGTTATGATACTATGGTTTTTAATGAAAAGTATAAAAATTTTAAAGAGGAAGATATATTCAAAGCATATGAGGAAAAGTATGAGGGAAGAACTATTAATCTTCCACAGATGGATCCATATAAATCAGAAAGTATAGAGACATTTAAAAATGCTCTTTTTACTACATATTCTGATGATGAGGCAGAAAAAATACTTAAGCAAGCAATTGAGGATGGATTTATAAACGAAACTCAGAGAAGATTTGGGCTACATTATTCTGCTCATGAAATGCTCGAAATAAGCAAGTTTGCATTTAGTGATTTTGAAAGTATGGGTATTTTCCCTAATGATAAATAAGATGCTACATATTTATTAGTATACAAATTTAACGAAAGAGGTAATTATCTTCTAGAATTATGATAGATAAATTAAGAAAAATAATTAATGATAATGATAATATAGTTTTCTTTGGTGGGGCTGGTGTTTCAACTGAGAGTAATATACCTGATTTTCGTTCAGAAACAGGCTTATATAATGCTGTTTCAAAATATGGATATTCTCCAGAACAAATATTAAGTCGTACATTCTTTGAAAAACACACTGAAACCTTTTATAAATATTATAAAGAAAACATGCTGTATCTTGATGCAAAACCTAACAATGCTCATTATGCATTGGCAAGGCTAGAGGATGCAGGTAAATTAAAGGCTGTAATTACACAAAATATAGATGGTCTACACCAGCTTGCTGGGAGTAAAAATGTAATCGAGCTACATGGAAGTGTCCATAGGAATTATTGCAGAAAATGCAATGCTTTTTATGATGCAAATTATATTAAAAATTCAAAGGGTATAGCTAAATGTCAATGTGGTGAAATAGTGAAGCCTGATGTAGTCTTATATGAAGAGGGCTTGAATGATAATTGTATTGTAAAAGCTATAGATTATATTAGAAATGCAGATATTTTGATAGTAGGTGGTACTTCTTTGTCTGTTTACCCTGCTGCTTCATTTGTTAATTATTTCAGAGGTAACAAGCTAGTTTTTATAAATAAAAGCTCAACCCCTTATGATAGAAAAGCTACTTTAGTTATTAATCAACCTATCGCAGAGGTTTTTAAGAAAGTATGTTTTGATTAACAAAATTGATTTTTATTAAATTTCCTACAAAGGGAAACACTCGATTATTATATATACTAAAAGTCCTTACATGAAAATTAATCTGTAAGGACTTTATATTAAGTACATTATGCTATTAAATTAGCTATTATAAAAGTGTATACATTTCCTTTGCATCATCCTTCATAACGTGCTCTGTGAGCTTTTCAACTCTAAATTTTACTGGATTTGTGCCAAAAACTATTTCAACCTCATCTCCAACACTAAGCTCTGTACCTGCTTTTGCAGGCTTGCCATTTACAAACACACGACCTTGGTCGCAAGCTTCTTTAGCAACAGTTCTTCTTTTAATAACTCTTGAATTTTTAAGAAATTTATCTATTCTCACGATTATGCCCATGTACCGATTTCACAATACACCTCTGCATCTTTCTTTTGAAAGAGATCTATCTCTCAAAGGAGAGACTAATTACATGGCATGAGCATCGGTACTTATCCTTTTCTCTATTAATACTTTCTTTCAACCTTCATCAAGTAAGCCATTGATTTCATAAAAGATGAGACTCATTTCATACTAAATATATGAATAAAAACTCTCTTGTATGATCAAAAACGAACTAAATTCACTTTTTAATTGTCAAGATTTTGTAATTTCTCAGCCTGATCAGATGTAATTAATCCATCTATCATCTCTGTTAAATCACCATCTATGAAACCATCTAACTTATATAATGTCAAACCAATTCTATGGTCTGTTACCCTTCCTTGTGGGAAATTGTACGTTCTTATTCTCTCACTTCTATCACCAGAGCCTACTTGTGATTTTCTAGCTGAAGCTATTTCATCATGCTGCTCTTGCTGATATTTGTCATATAACCTTGCCTTTAATACCTTCATTGCCTTATCTTTATTCTTAAGCTGTGATTTCTCATCTTGGCATGATATAACTATTCCAGATGGAATATGTGTAAGTCTAACTGCTGAGTCTGTTGTATTTACACACTGTCCACCGTTTCCTGATGCTCTAAACACATCAATTTTAATATCATTTGGATTAATCTCAACTTCAACATCATCAACCTCTGGAAGCACTGCAACCGTAGCTGAAGATGTATGAATTCTACCACTTGATTCAGTATCTGGAACTCTCTGAACTCTGTGAACTCCACTCTCATACTTAAGCTTTGAATAAGCTCCATATCCTTTAATAGCAAAAATTACTTCTTTTATTACTCCTGAACTTTGCTCATTCATTGAAATAATTTCAGTTTTCCATCTCTGCCTTTCAGAATATCTAGTGTACATTCTGAATAGATCTCCAGCGAAAAGGCCTGCCTCGTCTCCACCTACACCTGCTCTTATTTCTACTATAACATCTCTCTCATCATTAGGGTCCTTTGGTAATAAAAGAAGCTTTAATTCCTTCTCATATTCTTCAATCTGAACAGTTAATTCCTTAACCTCTTCCTTTACCATATCCCTAAAATCCTCATCTAAGGATTTATCATAAAGCATAGCTTTTGAATCCTCTAGTTGAGTTTTTGCACTATTATATTCTTTGTATTTTAAAACAATAGGCTCAAGCTGAGCATGCTCTTTAACAAGTTTTTGCCACTCAGAGCTGTTTGCAATAACCTCAGGGTCTGAAATCTTTTCACTTAAATCTATATATTTTTCTTCAAGAAATTCTAATTTATCTAACATTAATTTCACCTCGTCTATATAAATCCTAACCTCTAAAAATCTTCTATAAACCCATAAATTAAATATTTTTATGGAGATTTTATAGAGATCTATATTAGATATTAGTATTAACGAAATATTATATCATAGAATTGGCTAATTATGCAAATATTATTTTTATATTGTGTTTTTCTAAATTTGCAACATTAATTGTCCGCCATTAAAAATAATTTTATAATGTATCAAGTTATTTAATGACATACTCCAGTTGGCAGTCACAAGGCTCTAATTCTACTAGCTTTTCATTGTACTCCTCAGCCTCTATACAATCTAATTTTTTGTAAAAAGCCTGAGATTCTTCTGATGAATGTGTTGAAATATATAGTTTTTCTGCCCCTCTTTTCTTTGCTTCTTCAATCATTATTTTGAAAAGCTTTTTGCCTATTCCTAATCCTCTGCTTTCATAGGAAGTATGGATACTACTAAGTTGTAGATATTGATTTTTAGATCCAAGCCTTTCATTTTCAAGTGAAGCAAATCCAACTATATACTCATCTTTAAATGCTGCATAAACACTTCCACCAGTATTTATTGTATCAATCAGGCATTTAACTAGATCCTCAAACTGTTCTTTACCCCAATTTTCAACAAAAGCTATATCCTTTTCATCTTAACTCCTTAATTTATGCATATACAACAGCACTCAATTATATCATATATGAAATAATTGGACACCTCAAAATTAAGTATTTATTAAAAATTAGTAAATTAAATAATCCTGTTTCATTCTCATATTTTATTATGTTAATAAACTTACTGATAATTATCAATCATAAAGAATTTAACTATACAGCTCAATATCTTTGACAACTTTAAGAATTTCCTCTAAGCTAACTTCCTTGTCTAAAAATATTGATATTCCAACTTCTTTTTCTTCGCTTTCTAATATTCTACTATTTATATTATTTAAGTCCATTTCAGCGTTATAAAAATCATTTCATTGTGCTTAATATAATGTTGTCCAAAATAGCCCCATTCGAATTTGTAGTTGTTCTTTTTCAATTCAGCAAGAATTGATTTTACACACTCATATAAAGGCTTATATATGGAATTTAATGTTTCAAATTTTTCAATATTCATTTTAATTATTTTTTGCACAAGCAATAAACTCATCTAGTAATTCATAAATCCATGATTTAAGTGGCATAAAATTATATCCTATACCTTCTGCTTTTTCAGTATTCAAATAAAATGATGGAGTACCGTTGTATGCTCCGTTATCAGCATTATTGTCATATACTGCCTTTATGTTTGCTTTATTTTCAACATAGTTGATAATTTCTCTTACTGTCAATGTACTTGGAGCGCAAGCATTTATAGGACCTGTAAAGCTTGATTTAGCCAGATATACTAAAAACTTGCCAGCATCATCTGAACGTATGAATGCTATTTGCTCATCAAGATTATCAATATTCATTGGTTTAGAATTAACTACATGGTCCACATAAAAATATAATCTTTTTGTATAATCATCATTACCTATAACATAAGGGAAACGCACGGCACAAGCTTCCTGAGAAGTATAATGATTAAATATAGCTGTTTCAGCCTGTCTTTTTATTTCATCGTATGGGAATTCTTGTCTTGTACACCACTTTAACTCATTAGTATATGGATTAAATTCTTCTTCCTTCATATTTGGTTTAAAATTGTATACTGAGCTAGTTGAAGTCATTATGTACCTTTTACACTTCACATTTTCTAATAAAGCCCTTACATCCTCTGAACAATATGATATATTATCACAAATTATATCATAAGTCTTACCAGCAAAAGCCTTAGCTAAGCTATCAGCACTTGTACGCTCAATTGTAACTCTCTTTACACTATCACTAAAATTGTCATTAGCCAGTCCTCTTGTTGCTATTGTTACCTCGTCACCCTGTCTTAAAAATTCGCGAACCATATGCACTCCAAAAAACCTTGTTCCACCTAATACTAGTACTTTCATAAATACTCACTCCCTTACAATTAGCTTTATATAAATACTATATCCTAAAATTACCAAACTAGCAATAAATAATTCATATATTGATAAACATATTTTTATATAATATAATAAACATAGATAATTAAGTTTATGATTGGAGACTACTATGGAAAACATTGATGATTATTTAAGTAAGCTTGTTGAATATAGAAGGAATTTTCACAGACACCCTGAGCCTGGCTGGTGTGAATATAGAACAACATTTATTATTTATAAGAAATTAAATGAATTAGGCTACAGCCTGAAATATGGAAAAGATATAACAGAAGATAAATCAAGATTTGGTATGCCAGATAACAAAACACTTAAATACTTTGAAAAGCTTGCATTGGAAAGCGGAGTTGACAAGGAATTTTTAGATGAGATAAGTGGTGGTTATACAGGAGTAATTGCAGAGCTTGAGCTAGGTGAAGGTCCAACAGTGGCATTTAGATTTGATATTGACTGTATACCTGTGCAAGAAACAAATAGCAAAGATCATTTACCAAATGTTTTAGGTTTTTCATCAAACAATGATGGATACACACATAGCTGTGGTCATGACGGACATATGTCAATAGGTCTTGTATTTGCAGAAATAATTGCAAAAAATAAAGAACTTTTTAAAGGAAAAATAATTTTAATTTTCCAACCAGCCGAAGAAGGTGTGCGCGGAGCAAAAGCAATAATTGATAAAAATGTATTGCCAAAAATTGATTATATATTTGGTGGACATCTTGCATCATCCACATCATTAGGTAGAAAAAACTCGTTTGCAGCTGGAACTACAGATTTATTAGCATCCAGAAAATTTGATGTGTTATTAAAAGGCAAAGCATCCCATGCAGCAAACTCACCTGAAAATGGTATAAATGCACTTTTAACAGCAGTTAATATCATCAATGGTTTTAACTGTATACCTAGACATAGTAAAGGTTCTACTCTTATTAATGTTGGTACTTTAAATGCTGGTAGCTCCAGAAATGTTATACCTGAGAATGCACAGATGCAAGTAGAGGTAAGAGGAAAAAGCAATGAGCTCTGTGATTATATGTTTAATGAAGCAAGAAACATTGTAGAAAATGTATCTAAAGCTAGTAGATGTCAATATAAAATAGTTGAAGAAGGCTCAGCACTTGCTGAAGAATGTTCAAAAGATTTAGTGGACAGGGTATATGATATTGTTGATAAAATGGGAATATACAACAGTATCCATAAAGTGAAGGGCTTAAACGGAAGTGAAGACTATACACATTTAATGAAGTATGTAAAAGATAAAGGAGGACAAGCAACATATATGCTTTGGGGGGCTGAAATGAAGGACTCCTTGCATGGCGCTTGCTTTGATTTTTCCGAGGAAACTATGATAAATGCAGTTAAAGTTCTTTATGAAGTTTCAAAAAATATTTTTAATTCTAATTGATAAAAAAACATTATTTATTACAAAAAAGACAAGGCTTTACTTACCTTGTCTTTTTGAACTTTATATAAAATTGATTATTTACTTACTAAAATTCACATCTTAATCCACAAAGCAGGGCGAACACCGCCTGTACATCTACCATCGCTGATATTGCCTTTGTGTATATTGTTACCATGTACACCTATATTACCATCAGTGCCAAAGATATACACAGCTTTTACACCGTCACGACCAGGCGACCTAAGCCACCACCACCAGCATCCTTGTTTACCATGGAGTCTTGCTAATCGCTTGCTGTTGTTTTCATCTTTTCTTTGATACCAATATCTTTGGTTTTCTCCTCGGTTATGGAGTTTTGAAAGGCTATCACCGAAATATGTGCACACTTCCTCAAGGCTTAATAAAAATATATAGTCTTGAGTATCTACTCCTCCATTTGTTCCATACCATTGGTTGTTCAAATTTTTATTTGTTACCTTAATTATTCTTGATCTATCATTTTCTGAGAATTTATCAAGAAATTCACCATTAAGATATTTTCTTAACCCACAGTCAGCCCATGTTATAGCCTTATAAGCATTATGATAAGAGCGTTGATCTATTATTTCTTCAGTTATAATCAAAGCTGAATCATTTTGTATGTCAAGTACACGCCATTCAAAGCTGTCAAAGGCTATTTTATCTCCTACGTTCATTTCTACCTCGCTGTTATATGACTTTTCCTTCACTTGTTTCTATTTTATTTATAAAGTCCATATTATAGCGCAAAGCACCATGATCTTTTATTACCGTAGCTCTTGTAATGCGAATTGCTAAAATACAACAATTTTCATCCTGTTCATCATTAGCAAAGTCATACCATTCTGCAAAAACTGTACGAAGCTTAGCCCTTATTTCTGCATTTTTAGGATCTAACACCCAACCTAAATTTTCACCTATTCCATTTCCTGAGAACCAATCAATAGTTGAAAACGCAACCTCTTTGTTTTTAGCTATTTGTTTCATTTTATTAGACTTTGCATATGTAACAGTATAAAACACTCCATCCTCGTAATACGCATCTACTTCACGAACAACAGGTCTTGGATTCCCAATAGCACTTGGCTCTGTTGCAATAGTTGCAAGTGAGATAAAATTATCCTTATTGCCAAATCTTTCTTCTATTATCTTTAATCCTTCTTCATACTTACTCATAAATAATTTCTCCAATCTACTTTTATTTTCCTGCTTAGAATTATCAGAACGTTTGTTCTATTATACATCTAAAAAATATATTAGTCAATACAAATAATTTATAACTGAAGAAATAAATTTATAAAAAGAGCGTTGTAGAAAATTAATCTTACAACGCTCTTTTAATTTATGCTCTACTATATATATTCATACTTATCTTGTTCTTCATTCACATCCACTAAAACTGTTTTTTATGCCTTTTGTTTAATTTTAATATTTTTAAACAAATTTATTATTTTACTTCTATTAGATATAATTACTAATGTAATTATCATTAATGCAATAATCGATATAATCAAGATGATTACTGGTGCTAGCTTTGTTTCTGTTTCAATAGCGTAGAAGCTTATTGTCCCTCCATTAAGCTTAGCAGCAATACTTTTATTAGTGCTATTACTTAATTCCTCAAGCATAGAAGCTTCAACAATTTCAATCTTTTTAGCAGATGATGCTTTACAGTAAAAATTAATACTCTCAGCGTTCATTTTTTCAAAGTTAGCATTAACATTTAAAGAGTTTTCAGTTCTAAACACTGATCTGCTTTTAATTTCTGAGTATAAAATTTCATGATTCACATCACTAGATGTATAAATTGATAAAAAGCTTTTAAACTCATGTGAAAGCTCTTCAGGACTAGCCTCAAGGCTTAGTAAATATGTTATTGCATCCTCTTTACCTTGAACATCAAATTTTATTTTATCTGAGTCAATACTAGACTTTAGATTTGATTCTATAATTTTAGCTAAATTTTCTGCTACATCTCCTCTTACAGACATAGCTAGTTTTTCTAAAATATTATCTTTATTTACTTCAATTTTCAAACTTAAATTTTTAAATTTAATAGGTAAAGAAAATGTAAATTTATATACATCTTGGAAATTAGGATAATATTTAAGAATTCCATTATTGTTAATATCCTCTATAAATAAGCTACTATCTGTATTTAAAAAATCTATTTGAGCATTATTATATAAGCAAATATCACTTTCTAGTCTATTGCTATCAAAATCAAAATAATAAGAAGCATCTAAATATTCTTCAACATCTATTCTTACAATATTCTTTTTATCCTCATACGAAGAATATTTAACTGTAAAAACTGTATCTCTACTATTTAAAAGCTTATCTGTACTTGCCAATAATTCTTTAGTTGTTTTCGACTCAAAAGAAATTACATACTTAATACCCTTCTCATCTTTATTTTCTTTAAAATCAGCAGTTTCTGGAGATAGCTTTCTCAAATAATCAGATACTACTAATCCTCTATCCTTCAGTACTTTTAAATTATTGCTATTCATAACAAATGTCATTGTTCTTTTGAAGCTTCCATTTTCTAATATTTCAGTTAACACATTTATTGATTCAAAGCTAGTTGATTCGGATTCATTAATACTAATATTGCTATTTACATTATATTTTTGACTATCTATTGTTAATAATATACCGGTTTCTTCCATCCATTGACTTACAGAACTATTACTTACTATATTCTCCGTTTTAAGGCCATATACTAACCAAGCTAATAAATCATTAGATGAAAAGTTTTCCTTAAACAATAAATTTTTATTAAACTCATTATTTTTATTGTTATATAATATTTTTGCTTTAATCATATTGTCTGGATTCTTATTCAATATATCAACTATTTTATTTGTATAATCTTCTAAATTATTAAAATTAATAATAAAAGTAAACTCAACATCTCCAGATGTCTTATCATCTCTCTTATAGCTTAATGATTCAGGGATATATTTTTCTATGACTGCTTCAATCCCATCAGCACCTTTTGAAACATAACTCTTTAGGTCTGATTTTTTTATATAAGCTGTTATTGTTCTCTGCCCTTTAAAATTCTTGTCAATCCTCATATCAGTATTTACTACTGCACCACATGCAGTAAATATCAACAAGATTATTATCATCAGACTGCTTAGTAAAAATTGTTTTTTATATTTTTTTAAGTATTCCATATTAGTAGCTACTCCTATCAGAAAAGGATTATACATCCTAAATTATTCAATCAAATAGTATAAAACAAATAAATAATTCAACATCTTAATTATATATTTTTATCATCCTATAATCAAATACTATTTTTGTAAATTATCCTTTTTCATCATTTAATTTCTATAATTAATTCGCATAGGTGTGCTTTGCTTAATTTACTTGACAAAATTTAGATTTAATTATATACTATACTTTGTACAATTTTATGTGATTGTAACAATTATTTAACAAAGGAGACTATATAAACATGGAAGACGGTGGTGGGTTATGGATCTATATAATCCTTCTGATTTTTCTTATTTTAACAAACGCATTCTTCGCAATGAGCGAAATTGCAGTAATTTCATTTAATGATAACAAACTTAAAAAGCTATCAATGTCTGGAGACAAAAAGGCAAAATCCTTATTAAGAATGCTTGAAGAGCCTTCTAAATTTCTCGCAACTATTCAAGTTGGCGTTACAATTTCAGGATTTTTAACATCAGCAGTTGCTGCTGATACATTTGCAGATTATTTTGTTCAGCTTTTGGTAAATACGGGTATTAACCCATCTACATTAAGAGGAATTTCATTGGTAGTAATCACTCTATTAATGTCATATTTATCATTAATTTTCGGAGAGCTAGTTCCTAAGAGATTAGCAATGCAAGATCCTGAAAAGGTATCATACAGTATAACAAAGGCACTTTCATTTCTTTATGTAACATTAAAACCAATAGTTGCATTGTTATCTTTCTCTACTAATGGTATTCTTAAACTAATGGGAGTTGATCCTTCTCATAAGCCAGAGGAATCAACAGAAGAAGAAATACGAATGATGATTGATGTTGGAAACGAAAGTGGATCGATCGAGCAATCTGAAAAAGACATGATACACAACATATTTGATTTTGACGACAGAGTAGTTGATGAAGTTATGACTCACAGAAAAGAAATAACAGCCATCAGCATTGACTCAACCTTAAATGAAATAATTGATGTAGCACTAAGAGAAGGCTATTCAAGAATGCCTGTATACAAAGAAGATATTGACACAATAGTAGGTATAATTCATATTAAGGATTTATTAAAACTAGTGCTTGGACATACAACAGAAAACTTCGATATAACAGATTATATGAGAAAGACTTTATATGTCCCAGAATCAACAAAATGCAATGTATTATTCCAGGAATTTAAGAAAACAAAAATTCAAATGGCAGTAATCGTAGATGAATACGGTGGAACTTCAGGTATTGTAACTATGGAGGATTTAGTTGAATCAATAGTAGGAAATATTCAAGATGAATATGACGATGAAGAAGAAGAAGTAACACTAATTTCTGAGAATGTATATAAAATAAATGGCATGTTTGCCTTAGACAAAATTGAAAAAATATTCAATATTAAATTTGGTAATAATGAAGATTATGACTATGATACTATTAGCGGATTTATAGTTGGATCCTTAGGAAGAATTCCTGCAAAAGGAGAGTTCCCTATTGTTACTGTTGGAAACATAGATTTTAAAGTTCTAGATGTGGAAGAACACAGGATAACAGAGGTTGAAGCGACTATTAATCCAATAGAAGATTTTAATGAAAATATTGGAGAATAAAATATATTAAAATGTAAACAAAAATTTAAGGCTTGTCACACAGTAAAAAAATGTGACAAGCCTTAATTGTTTTATCTATTTTTCAATTTTCTTATATTCTTTAAGTCCTGCTGCTAAAATTTTCATTGAAGCTTCTAAATCTTCTCTCTTTAGAACGTATGAAAGTCTAACCTCATCAACTCCTAAACCTTTTGTAGCATAGAAGCCTTCAGCTGGTGCCATCATAACAGTTGCATTATCTAAACTAAAATCTGTCAACATCCATTTTACAAAATTTTCTGCGTTCTTTACAGGTAATTTTGCTATTATATAGAAAGCTCCTTTTGGTTCTTCACAAATTACACCTTCCATTTGCTTTAATGCTCCATATACTACGTCTCTTCTTAATTGATATTCATTAAATGCTTTTTTCATGTAATCAGGTGAAACGTTAGCTAATGCTGCAGCTCCAACTTGTTCGATTGTTGCAACACAAAGTCTTCCTTGACAAAGCTTCATTATTTGTCCCATTAAAGCTTTATTTTTACTTGCTATACAACCAATTCTTGCTCCACAAGCACTATATCTTTTAGATATACTGTCAGTAATTATAACTCTATCTTCAATCTCTTTTAATTGTGCAAAACTTAAATAATCTAATCCATCATAAACAAATTCTCTATAAACTTCGTCTGCTATGATATATAGATCATTTTCAAGAGCTAAATCTCTAACCATTTCAATTTGATCTCTTGAATAAACTGCTCCAGTTGGGTTACCAGGGTTAGATAAAACTATTGCTTTTGTTCTGTTTGTAATTTTTGCTTGTATTTCAGATTTAACTGGAAGTCTAAATCCATCTTCTGCCTTTGTTGTTATTGGTACTATCTTTACACCTGCTGATTTTCCAAAGCTATTATAGTTAGTATAGAATGGTTCTGGAACTAAAACCTCATCATTATTATCACATGTTGCTATTAAAGAGAATGTCAAAGCTTCACTTCCACCATTAGTTATAAGTATTTCATCTTTTTCGTAGCTAACACCAAATCCCTTATAATATTTGATAAAGCTTTCGATTAACTCTGGAATTCCTTGTGAGAAAGCATAAGCTAATACCTTTTCATCAAAATTCTTTATAGCATCAAAAAACTCTCTAGGTGTTTCAATGTCTGGTTGACCAATATTCAAATGATAAACCTTTTTACCTTGCTTTTTAGCTGCTTCAGCAAGTGGAACTAACTTTCTAATTGGAGATAATTGCATTTCATCAATTCTTTGTGAAAATTTCATCAATAAATACCTTCCTATGCTTTTATTTTTATTCTATCTGTGAATAATAATTCACCACAGCAATTATATATCTTTTATTACTTTTTATCAAGTAATGCTTTTATTTTCATAGCAGGATCTAAAAGCTCGCTCAATGACTTGTCTTGATTCAATACATCAATCATACTAGCTATATACTTAGACATATCAACCTCTTTGTACCATTTACGAGTTTTAAGTTCTGGGTTTCTGTATATAAGATTTGTTGTATAAACTCTTGAAATTAAGCCTTCTTCGTAAGCTTTATCAAATCTTGCTAAACCTTCATTGAATAAACCAAAGGCAGCAAACATATACACCTTCTTAGCACCTTTTTCACGTAACTTCTTTGCTGCATCAATTAATGTTTCACCTGAAGCTATCATATCATCTATTAGTATTACATCTTTGCCTTTAACATCCTCACCCAAGAATTGATGAGAAACAACTGGGTTTTTACCATTTTCTAATCTAGTATAATCCCTTCTTTTGTAGAACATACCAAGCTCTACTCCCATAACTGCAGAATAATAGATACATCTTTTCATTCCACCAGCATCTGGAGAAACAATCATCAAATGTTCCTTGTCTACCTTGATATCTTCTTCATTATTAACAAATGCTTTTATCATTTGATAAGTCGGATGAACATTTTCAAATCCACTTAATGGTATTGCATTTTGAACCTTAGGCTCATGAACATCAAAAGAAATTATATTTTCAACTCCCATTCTTTCAAGCTCTTGTAAAGCAATGGCACAATCAAGAGACTCCCTCATCTGTCTTGCATCTTGTCTTCCTTGATATAGCATTGGCATGATTACTGTGATTCTTCTTGCCTTACCACCAATTGCACCAATGATTCTCTTTAAATCTTGAAAATGGTCATCAGGGCTCATGTTTGATTCTATACCATACATTTTATACTTAACACCATAATTGTACACGTCACAAATTATAAAAACATCATGACCTCTAACAGTGTCATAAACAACCCCTTTTGCTTCCCCGTTTCCAAATCTAACGCACTTAGCATTTAATTTGTATGTTTCAATACCTTTTTCTTTAATCTCTTTTTGACGCCATTCAATTAAATAGTCATCAACCTTTTGTAGCATATCATCAACGCCACTCATTCCTATTATTGATAAATCAGCAATAGGCTCATACTCATTGTGGATATATCCTGTTGTAGACATTTATTCCTCCGATTTTTCTTATCTTAATATTTGTAAAATTAACACTATAATTTTACACAATAACACTGCATTTTACAAGTATATTTTAAATATTTTTTTATAAAGTGTTTATTTAATTAACTTAAATTAATATGTTTTTTTTATGTTATTGTTTTATAAAGAAAGTGATTTTCAACGATATGCGAAATTAATCTTAAATTTCAACATTTTTTAACAGATGTTTTGTTTTATGTTTTTCTAGCAAGCTAAGTCGTTGAATTGACATTTTCCTTGTATTATGATACTATTTGCTTAAGAAATATCAAAATTTTAAAAATAAGAGAGGATTATATAAAATGTCTATTAATATGGTTGCTGACCACGCTAGATGGCCTATAGCTAATGACCCTATATTTGAAATATCAGGTAGAGCAAAAAATGCTATAGCAGAATTTGGTAAAGAAAATGTAATTGATGCTACTTTAGGAGCATTATATGATGATGAAGGAAATATAATTTGCATGAAGTCAGTTTATTCTGAACTAAAAAACATGTCAAATGATAAAATTGCAGCATATGCTCCATTAGCTGGAACACCTGGTTTCTTAAAAGCTGTAGAAATAGCATGCTTCGGAGAATATAAGCCTAATGCTCACATAAGAGCAGTTGCAACTCCAGGTGGAACAGGTGCTGTAAAGCATGCAATCTGTAACTATGTAAATCCTGGTGATTCTGTACTTGTAGGTGACTGGTATTGGTCTCCATACGCAACAATTGCTGAGGAAATTGGAAAGAAAGTTGAAAACTTTACATTATTCAACGAAAAAGGAAATTTCAACATAGCATCATTCAAAGAACACTTTGAAGCATTGATGAAGAAACAAAAGAGAGTTCTAACAATACTTAACTCTCCTGCTCACAACCCAACAGGATACAGTATATCAGATGAAGAATGGGATGAAATATTAAATATATTAAAGAATGCAGCTAAAGATGAAGCTAACAAAGTAGTTTTATTAGTTGACACAGCATATATAGATTTTGCTGGTGTTGGTTTAGAAAAAAGAAGCTTCTTTAAAAAGTTCTCAAATCTTCCAGAAAACTTATTTGTAATGATAGCATACAGTATGTCAAAGGGATATACAATGTATGGAATGCGTTCAGGAGCAGCTATTGGTATTTCTTCAAATGAAAATATAGCAATAGAATTCCAATATTCTTGTATGCACTCAGGTCGTGCAAACTGGTCAAACGGTACAAGAGGAGCAATGGAAGTTATGTCTGCTATTTACGCTGATCAAGCAAAGCTTGATGCATATTTAGAAGAAGTAAAGAATACTAAGAAAATGCTTCAAGAAAGAGCAAAAATATTTGTTGATGAAGCTAATAAGATTGGACTTAAAACTTTACCATACAGAGACGGATTCTTTATAACTATTGAACATCCAGAACCAAAAAAACTTATGGAAGAATTAACAAAACAAAATCTATACTTAGTTTCTCTTAAAAAAGGAATTAGATTTGCAATTTGTGCAGTATCTGGAGAAAAGTGTAGAAAAGCTGCAGGTATAATCAAAAAAGCTATAGATGATCTAAAAGCATAATAAAATATTTAGTAACAATTATGGCTATTAAGTTAAATACTTAATAGCCTTTTTTAAAGTCTCTTTATCTTGTTAGAGTTAGGTTTTTTTTAATCTTTACTCTAACAAGATAAAGAGACTAAAAAACCACTATTCATAATTGAGTAGTGGTTTAAATATGTACAATATTTAAATATTATATTCTAAATCTATCAACCTGTTCTTTTAACAATACTGCTTGTGATGACATTTCTTCACTAGTTGCTGAGTTTTCCTCAGCTGTAGCTGCATTTGTTTGAACAACTGAAGATATTTGAGATAATCCTTGTCTAATTTGCTCAATTGCTTCTTTTTGTTCAGTTGATGATCTTTCAATATCCATGAAGCTTTCAACTGCATTAGCTGTTTTCTCTTGAACGCTTAATAATATTTCCGCTGTTTGTACAGTAATTTCAGTACCTCTTGCTACTGTTTCTACAGAAGTTTGGATAAGTTCAGTAGTTTGTTTTGCTGCTTCTTGCGATTTTGCAGCAAGATTTCTAACCTCATCTGCAACAACAGCAAAGCCTTTTCCAGCAGAACCTGCGCGCGCAGCTTCTATTGCGGCATTTAAAGCTAATATGTTTGTTTGGAATGCTATATCTTCTATTGCTTTACTTATTGTAGCTATTTGACTAGATGCAGAGCTTATATCTTCCATAGCACTAGTAAGCTGACCCATATGTGCGTTTCCAGATGTAATACCAGCTCCAGCTTGTTCAATGTGTCCAGCTGCAACTTCAACTATTGACAAGTTGTTTTCAGCTTGTTCTGCAACTTTTTCTATAGAAGCTGATAACTCTTGTATAGAAGCTGCTTGCTCAGTAGAACCAGCTGCTAAAGCCTGTGCCCCACTAGATACTTGTGATGATCCTGTTTCAACTTGTTCTGCAACAGAACTTATGTTACTCATTGTGTTTCTTAAATTATTTCTTAACTTTATAATATTGTCTATTATAGATCGAAACTCACCTACAAAAGCTACCTCATTCTTAATATTTACAGTAAAGTTTCCTTCAGCAAGCTCACTTAGTGAATTCTCCATTTCTGCAATCATAGAATTTAAGGATTCAGCCATTTTAATAAATGTTTTTTCTAATTCTCCTGTTTCATCTTTTGAATCTACACTAACACTAATTTGAGTATTTCCTTCACTTAACTTTAATGCAGAATCAGAAACCTGCTGAATTCTATTTGATATTCCTCGACCAATAACACCACTTGTAATTATAGCATATATTATGGCAGTAAGTGCAAGTGCAATAATGATAACAGACATTAACATTTCATCACTTCCAGTTATTAGTCCAACAATTCCAATCGCAGCTGTTACACATACAAAAAAAGCTTCAACAAGAAATCCTAGAGCTACTTTTGTACTTATTTTAAGATTAATAAACCACTTTTTCATAATTATTGTTTTCCTCCATAGATTTATAGATTTCATTTTTAAATTTACTTCTTTATCAAATAGAAAAGCTAATGTTTTTCTATTATACTAAAAAAATAAAAATTCGCTATATTTAATATATATAATATAGCGAATTTTGTCAAAAGTCAAGATAATACTGAAGTATTTATCTATTTTTCATTTGTTCTAATCTTTCAGATACTGTGTTCATCATCTCTTGATATTTTGCTAATTTTTCTCTTTCCTCAGCAACTACATTATCAGGTGCTTTGCTCATGAATTTTTCATTTGCTAACTTCCCATTAACTCTATCAAGCTCTGATTGAAGCCTTATTTTTTCCTTTTCTAATCTCTCTATTTCCTTTTCAAAATCTATTAAATCTGCAAGAGGTAAGCAAATTTCTGTTCCATCCATAACAGCTGTAGCTGTATCCTCGGTTAACTCTGATTTATTATTTAATACTTGAATTTCTGTGATATTTGCAAGTGTTGCAAAATATCCTGAAGCCTCAGATAAATAAGCTTTAATAACCTCTTTAGAAGGTATAAATACAGCTCTTGCCTTTCTTGAAGGCGCAACATTCATTTCAGCTCTTATATTTCTTATTTTAGTTACAGCTTCCATGATAAATAGCATGTTTTGCTCTTCATTTTCAAAATACTCTTTTTCATCATATATTGGCCACTGGGCTTTTATAAGCCTAGAAGTTGTATTTGGCAAGTTTGACCAAATTTCCTCAGTTATAAATGGCATGAATGGATGCAATAGCTTAAGCATATCTTTTAATACTTTTATCAATGTAAATATAGCTACATCCTTAGTATCTTTATCTTCACCATAAAGTCTTGGTTTTACAATTTCAATATACCAGTCACAATATTCATTCCAAATAAAGTCATAAATCTTTTGTGCAGCTATACCAAGCTCAAACTTCTCGAGATTTTGTGTTACTTCATTTGCAACAGTATTTATTCTTGAGATTATCCATTTATCTTCTGTTCTAAGCATTGACATTGCAGTTTTTTCATCTATTAAGCGTTCTTCACTTTCCAGATTCATCAGAACGAACCTTGATGCATTCCAAAGCTTATTTGCAAAGTTTCTGCATGACTCAAGCTTCTCTATCTTAAATCTTGTATCATTTCCTGGAGAAACACCAGTCATTAACATAAATCTTAGAGCATCTGCTCCATATTGATCTATTATTTCAAGAGGGTCAACACCATTACCTAATGATTTTGACATCTTTCTTCCTTCCGCATCTCTAACTAAACCATGTATGAAAACATGCTTAAAAGGAACCTCTCCCATTTGCTCAAGACTTGAAAATACCATTCTTACAACCCAGAAGAATATTATATCATAGCCAGTTACTAAAACATCTGTAGGGAAGAAATAGTCAAGCTCAGGAGTTTTATCTGGCCAGCCTAGTGTTGAAAATGGCCACAAAGCTGAACTAAACCATGTGTCTAGTACATCCTCATCTTGAGTGATATGTGTACTTCCACATTTGCTACACTTACTAGGTGCAACGCTTTTTACCATTATTTCACCGCAATCCTTGCAGTAATAAGCTGGTATTCTATGTCCCCACCACAACTGTCTTGATATACACCAATCTCTTATTCCCTCTAACCAGTTATAGTAGATTTTTGTAAATCTTTCTGGAACGAATTGTACATCCTTGCTTTGTGCAGCTTCTATTGCTGGCTTTGCAAGCTCTTCCATTTTAACGAACCATTGGTCCGAAACTCTTGGCTCAACAACATTATGACATCTATAGCAAGTTCCTACATTGTGTGATGTATCCTCTATTTTTAATATAAATCCGTTTTCTTCTAATTCCTTAACAAATGCTTTTCTACACTCATATCTATCCATGCCATCATATTTACCAGCAATTTTATTCATAGTGCCATTTTCATTCATACATGAAATGAATTCAAGATTGTGTCTTAAACCTATTTCAAAATCATTAGGGTCATGGCAAGGAGTTATTTTAAGTGCTCCTGTACCCTTTGTCATGTCAGGATACTCATCACCAATTATCTCTATTTCTCTTCCTACTAATGGCACTATTACTTTCTTACCAATTACACTTTTATATCTCTCATCATTATAATGGGCAGCTATTGCAGTATCGCCAAATATTGTTTCAGGTCTTGTTGTTGCAACTATAAAGAACTCATTTGGATTGTCTACGTATGGGTATTTTACATAGTAATACTTTCCAGGCTTATCTTCATGCTCAACCTCTGCATCTGATATGGAAGTCAAACAATCTGGACACCAGTTAATTATTCTATTTCCTTTGTAAATAAGTCCTTTTTCATATAGCTTAATAAAAACCTCTGTAACAGCCTTATTACAGCTTTCGTCCATTGTAAACTTTTCTTTAGACCAATCGCAAGAGTTACCGAGCTTTCTCATTTGTTCAACTATTCTTCCGCCATACTCTTCTTTCCAAGCCCAAGCTCTTTTTAAAAATTCATCTCTACCTAGTTCTTCCTTAGTTTTGCCTTCTGTTTCTCTTATTTTTTCAACTACCTTAACCTCTGTAGCTATGCTTGCATGGTCTGTGCCAGGTAACCAAAGAGCTTCAAAACCCTGCATTCTTTTCCATCTTATTAAAGCATCCTGCATTGCATGCTCAAACGAATGTCCCATATGGAGCTGTCCAGTGATATTTGGAGGTGGCATAATTATTGTAAATGGAGTTTTATCTTTATTTACATCTGCCTTAAAGCAGTCTTCATCCATCCAAAGCTTATAAATCTTTTCTTCAAAATCTTTTGGATTGTATTTTGTGTTCATAATCATTCCTTCTTTCATGTATATTATTTAAATTTTTTTAATAAAAAAGCGAGCCTTCTCCTCCTACTATAGGACGAGAAAACCCGCGGTACCACCTAAATTCCAATTACGGCTCTTAATTATTTAACGGTTTTATCCGTTTAATCCTACTGCTATTTCAGATTAAAAGCTCCAAAGCTACCTTCAATATATATTTCCTATGCAGTCTTTCAGCCGGTGAACCACACTCTCTAAAGGCTTTTTATATTTACTCCTCTTTATCATCGCAAAATATTTATTTCAACTTATGATATTAGAAATTAATATAAATGTCAAGGGTTTTTTTATAAATTCAAATTAAATTTTCCCATAAATAAATTATTGCGGATTTATTTGTTGCATGATAAAATATTTATACTTTTTATAAGTGCAAATTTTAATATAAAGGATGGTCTGATGCAAGTAAATACAATTAATGAGAAACTTATCGGAAGAAAGCAAAATCTACTAATTTTAGCTATTTTTCCAGCATCTATTTTTATTTGTGGAATATTAGTATTAATATTCCGAACTGATTATAATATAAAATCAGTTTTAACTGGATTAATTGAAATTTTAACTTCTCCCACTACCCTATATACAGATTTCTTAGAGCTTGGGGATATTAGCTCTTCGTTAATAAACGCAGCACTAATAGGCTTTTTTAACCTCTATCTACTTGATCGATATAAAATAAGAATAAATGGTGCAATAATAGCAGCATTTATGACAGTAATAGGTTTTTCTTTCTTTGGTAAGAATGTTTTTAATGTTCTTCCTATATATCTAGGTGGATATCTATACAGTATATATCAGAAAAAGGAATTCAAAGATGTTCTTGTGTCTATAATGTTTGGTACTGCTTTAGCTCCTGTTGTAAGTCAGATAAGCTTCTATGGATTTTATGCCTTACATATTTCTTTACCCTTAGGTGTATTTGTTGGAATATTCACAGGTTTTGTACTTGTACCGCTTGCAACAAGCATGCTTAAGTTTCACGAAGGCTACAACTTATACAACATAGGTTTCACAGCAGGAATTTTAGGCACTGTATTAACAAGTATAATTAGAAGTGCTAATTTTGAAGTTGAAGCTGCAAATATACTTTATACAGAAAAAAATCTAATTATATTAGCACTATGTTCTTTTCATTTTATTTATTTAACAGTTGTAGGATTAATAATTAATAAAAGCTCTATACTTTCTTACAAAAATATATTAAAATATAAGGGTAGAGCGGTTACTGACTTTCCATTCTTAGTTGGATATGGTATGACTTATTTTAATATGGGTATTTTAGGGCTCTTAAGTCTTGGATTTGCTTATTTAGCAGGTGGAATTATCAATGGTCCAATTATAGCTGCTATATTTACTGTATCTGGTTTTGGGGCTTTTGGAAAACATATCAAAAACTGCTTACCTGTTACTCTTGGAGTAATAATATTTGGTTGGCTATTTAAAAGTGACTTTAGTTCTACAAGTTTTATAATTACAGTGTTATTTTCTACCACTCTTGCACCTATTGCTGGAAGCTTTGGATTTTTTCCAGGTATTATTGCAGGAATGCTACACTTTACACTAGCGACAAATATAGGTATAATACATGGCGGCTTAAATCTGTATAACAATGGATTTGCAGGTGGCTTAGTGGCCGGATTTTTAGTTCCTGTATTACAATCCTTCAAAAGGGGTGAGAAATAATATGAATAATGAAATTCAAAAAACAACCAAAATTGTTGATGAGCTTTGTTCTTTATTGATGTGTAAAGGCTCAACAGAAATTGATGTAAAATTAAAGCTCAACGATTGCTGTACCACAATCTTTATAACAGATTACAACACAAATTTAAGTAATGATGAAATCAATAACTTAAGCAAGTTTTTAAATATTCCTAGACAACCTGAGGTAGAGGAATACTACTGGGGTTTAATGGGTGAAACAAGTGATGATGACGAAATGTTTTTATTAGGCTCGATGCTTGATACTGCAAAATTTGAATTGAAAAATGCTAACTTACATGTTGAATTGATAAGATCTCTAAAGTAGACCTATACAAATTCGACTCATAATTGGGAGAGAAGAAATGGACAAGCTAAAACACAATAATAAATACAATATAATTGGAGGGCTTTTAGGTACCCTAGTAGGAGCAAGTGCAGGATATCTAGGGCCATATTTAAAAACACTAGGAGGTAGTGACTATCATTTTGCGCTATTAAACGCATTTCCAAGCATGATTGCAATGCTTGTTCTAATACCTGGTGCAATGATTATTGATAGCGCTAAAAATAAGTTAAAAACAACACTTTTCGTTAGTTTCATATCAAGAAGCTTTTTCCTTTTATATGCATTTGTTCCAATGCTGCCAAGGGAACTGCAGGCAATTAGTTTAGTTGTTTTGATGGGACTTAGAAATGCACCTGAGTCAATATGGGCAATAGGATACCAATCATTAGTTGCAGATGTATTTCCAATAGATAAATTGAACGTTATAATAGGAACAAGAAATAAATACAACAATATATTATCAATGGGAGCAACTCTCCTTCTAGGAACATACCTAACACTTAATGAAAGCTTTCCTATAGGTTCGTTAACTCTATATAAAATACTATTTATATTCACCTTTGGAGTGGGTATACTTGAAATAATGCAGTATAAAAATTTTGTGTATGAGTCAAAGCCAGTACAAAAAACCGAGAGCTTTGGTAAAAAACTATTAGGCACTATACAATCTTTACCAAAATATCCTAAATACATAAAGTATTGTTTAACAGTAATAATATTTTATTTAGGCTGGCAAATGGCACAACCATTATATAGCTTATATCAATTAGACGTACTTAAGGCTAATGAAGCTTGGATAGGCTACCTTAATATCACATCAGCATTAGTTCAATTTTTAACTACAAGTATGTGGATGAGGTTAGCAGATAAACTAGGCAATAGAACGATATTAGGTATATGTATGTCATTGATGGCTCTTTCTCCTTTTGTTTATGCAATAAGTACCACTCTACCAATGCTTTTATCTATGCAATTAATAGTAGGAAGCGGTATGGCTGGAACTATAACACTATTATTTAATGAACTAATTAGTGTTACCCCTGATGAAAATAGAACTCTTTATATTTCATTATTTACTTTCTTAACACAGTTTACAAGTTCATTTATGCCTTTCATTGGAATACTAGTAAAAAGAGCTTACACAATTCAAATTGCGCTCTTTGCAAGTGCTGCATTAAGATTTATAGGAGCTATAGTGCTTTTATGGGCATTTAGAAAAGATAAGCAAATTAATTAATTTTATATAAGAAAGGTTTGATATTAAGATGGAGAAAACAAATTCACTTAAAAAACTCGCAATTAAATTTTTATTATTAACCATTGGTACTATAATTTATTCTATTTCAATTGCAATATTTATAGATCCTAACAAGCTTGCTCCCGGTGGGGTAACTGGTATTGCTGTCATAATAAGCAATCTTGTAAGTTTAAAAACAGGTACTCTTATATTGTTAATAAATATTCCTATAATGATTTTTGGATGGTGGAAATTCGGAATAAAGTTTATACTATCTACAATGTATGTGACATTTTCTTCATCCTTCATGATCAACCTTATGAATGAATATATTATACTAAAGCATGGTCTCTTAACTAATGACATGCTCCTATCATGTATTGCTGGAGGAGCTTTACTTGGATTTGGGATTGCTATAGTATTTAAGCAGGGTGCAACAACTGGTGGAACGGATGTTATAGTAAAGGCACTAAGACAAAAGTATAAACACATAAAAACAGGAACGATTTTTTTAACAACTGACGCATTTATAATTATTGCTTCTGCAATAGTATTTAAAAATATTCAAGTAGCTCTATACGCTGCTATAACTGTAGTTGTTGCAAACGTAGTAATGGATTTAACACTTTACGGCAAGGATAATGCAAAACTCTTGTATATTATCAGTGATAAACATGAGATTATTAGTAAGAGAATACTAGATGAGCTAGACATAGGAGCAACATACTTAAAGGCTGAAGGAGCATACACAAATTTCAATAAAAATGTAATCATGTGCGTATGCAGAAAGTATAATTACACAAAGGTTAGAGAGATAATTAAAGAAGAAGATATCAATGCATTCTTTATTGTAACAAATTCAACTGAGGTTTTTGGAGATGGCTATAAGAGTCATCTTTCGGACGAGGTATAAAGAGCGAACTATGTTCGCTCTATAATAATATAAAATAAGTGCCATGATCTATGAAATTTCACAGATTATGGCACTTTGTACTTCATTGATTTTATGTTTTTTCTTTATAGAAAAGGATATTTCAGAAAGTAAATTATTTAACTCTTCTACTGTTCTTTGTTTACCTTTATAAGTATTAATGCTTAGTCTAAGACCATATTCTAATACCTGCAAAGGCTCAATTTCATTGTTTAATATATCCTCAATTATAATTATTTTCGTGTGACTGTTAACATGTTTTTTACAGCCTTTTAATATTGCTTTGCATTCATTATCTGAAAAATCATGTAAAACATTAGATAGTATTATATAATCAATTCTTTCACTTAGTTTTAATTTATCTAAAGAAAAAAAGTCCCCTTCAACAAATCTTATATTACTTACTCCATTAATCTTTTTAAATTCCTCACCTACAGCACAGGGTATAGCTTTATCTATAACAGTAATATGAGAGCTAGGATAATTTAAGAGGATTGCATTTGCAAGCCCTCCACTATTGCCACCCATATCTATAATTCTAGACTTACTAAAATTACACACTCTACATAATACTCTTCCCATCTCATAACTTATTTCATAATTGCATCTAGAATATATTTCATATTCTAAATCAGAAATATTTTCAAAAAAGCTACCTTCTATTTTTTGATTAATTTTATCATATAATATTTCTATTTCTGTATTAATATTATTATTAATTACTTGCTTGATATCTGATAATTTTTCAGCTATAGCATAATAGCCTTTATCCTTGTACATCAACAAATTGTTTGCAGCTAATAAACGCAAAGTCGCATTAAGCATGTTTTCAGGTAAGCTGCTACTAATTGAATATAGCTCTGAACCATTCATTTCTTTTACAACTTGACAATACTTTAAAAAAATAAATATTGCTTCCTCTAATCTTTCGTTTTCCATCTACTCACTCCGTTTAAAATACTTTAGTTTTATACAAAAAAGTATATTGATATTATAACACAACTTAATCAATATACCTCAATAAATTTTTATGACAGTATTATCCTGACTAATATTTTTTCAAACTCCTTATCCTGTTCCTTAGATCTTTTTGAAGGTCCCTTTGTTCTTGCACCAGATTTCCTTATTCTTTGACTTATATATCTTGTTTGTAGTAATATATCTATGTTAAAGGAATTTATTTCAAAGCCAGCAGTATGAACTATACCCTTAGCCTTTGTAAGCACAAGACTCGCAAGTCCATAATCTTGAGTAACTAAAATATCCTTGTTTTGAAAGATTTGAACAATTTTGTAATCTGCTGCATCATTGCCATTTTCCACTACAATCACCTCATAATCGCTTTTTATTAAATGATCTGTATCAACAACAATTTTCATATCAATGTTATATTTTTTTGCATTTCTTTCACATATTTTAAGGACGTTTTGTGGGCAAGCATCACCATCTATTATTATTCTCATTTTTAAGCCTTCTTGCATCAATATTTTACACTAACTCCTTAAAAATTAGTGTAATTCTACTTTAGATATTTGCATTTATACAATATTTTATGAGCTTATATTGTCTAAAGTTACAAAATTCTTATATAAATGTACCTAAAATCTCTATCGGCTTATCCATCAAGTCCTTCAATTGCTCATAATTCTCTTCAGCAATACTCAGTATACAGCTGCAGGAAGGTCCTCCAGAAAAATATATATTATAGCTTAAATTTTCTTTGTACTTTATATTTAATGAGTTGCATTTACATAGTTCGCCAATTTCATAATCAGCGCCTTTTGATCCTACTGGTATAATCTCATTAACATAATCAAGTCTTCCTATTTTTTCAAAATCCTCAATGGACATTACTTTATCTAAGTTATTTAATACCTCATAGCCCACTAGTGGGAGCCCTATAGCTACGCACAAATCACCTGCTGAACTCTTTTTATATTTTAGCTTGTCCTTAGCTACAATTCCAATGCCTGTTACACCCATTGAAGTTTGAACAGTTTTTATATTTTCCTCTGTACTTCCTGTCAGATGTACCTTGCTATGCTTTAATTGATTTATGGCTCTTTGAAAGCCCTCAATTATTTTCTTGCCTGTATCCTCCATCTCAACTGCCAAGCCGTCAGAAAGCAAGAAGGGTTCAAAGCCCATACTTAAAAGCTCTGCTAAAACAACCTTAGCTGTCTGTTCCCCTGCAATAATAGCAGATGTTTTTACTACATCATGTTCCTTCTCTCCTATTGCTCCACAAGAATCACAGGATACTCCTAAGTATCTATTTTCGTCTATTTCAATAAGACTTATATCTCTAATTTGTTTAATTAACATTTATTCACCTTTTATTTATCTATCGTTTTTTTGTTGAAACACACTATATATTTTGAGTAGTAAATTTTTGCATATTAAAATAATGTTACTCACATTTATATTATACTATGCTAAAGTTTAAAAAATCAATTAATATTTTATTTCATATACTCTTCTATATTCCTTTGTCTCCATGTTTTTAATTGTTTTCGACTTATTTTTACTAAGTAGACGCACTATATTATATACATTTATCCATATTTCATTGTTAGATTCTTTTTGAGACTCATCAAATATAAGCTGTATTCCAAAATGCAAATGTGGAGTAGTTAGATTATTAGCATTTTCTGTATTACTGTAACCAGTTCTTCCCATATAACCTATGACATCACCGGCTTTAACTATGCTTCCTTCTTTCAAATCCTTGTTATAAGGAAAGTTTTTTCTAAGATGAGCATAGTAATAATACCTCTTTTTATCAAAGCTTCTTATTCCTATTCGCCAACCACCATACTTATTCCAACCTAGTGCTTCTACAACTCCACCCTCAACAGCAATTATAGGTATACCAACCTGCCCTATTAAATCATTGCCTAAATGCCTTCTCTTAAAGCCATAGCTCCTTGCATCACCAAAATCATCATAATGATTATAGTAATAATCCTTAGCAACTGGTGAGAATGCCATCAAACCATATTTCTTTACCCATTCTTTTTGCTCTGCTGCATCCTTTACAGGCACTTCTATTTCAAATTCACCTAAAAAGCCTCCTAAAACTGCAGTATAGGCTTCGAGGTAATAGCTATAATACTTCATCTTATTTGTAAGCTCTTCCATTGTCTTTCCTGCCTTTAGCTTAGCAACTAAATCATCTAGATGCTTGGATTTATATTTTGTAAAATTACCCCCATACTTAGCAGCTAAATAAGATATTAGCTCAATCCAATTAAAATGCATATTTGTATCATAAGATTTAATATCATACTTCATAGCTGCATCCATTAGCGTGTAAGGTACATTAAATTCCACGTATTTTATATATTTTTTATCTGTAGCAGAAACAGTATATGCTGATTTATAAAATGAATTTGATTCATCATAAATAAACAAGCTAATAAGAATTACCGCAACAAACACAATAATTATAAAGTTTCGTAATTTAATTTTTAATATCATAAGATTCAACACTCCTCTAATAATCTTATGAATTTGCATAGTGAAATATGTTTTTATAATGTAAAAGCGTTAAAAATTATGTATTACAATAATTCTTAACGCTTATTTTTAGCACAAATATTTAATTCTCTACTTTTTTATTCTTGAGGTTCAAAGTCATCTTTTCCAACAAAGCATACTGGGCATACCCAATCATCTGGTATATCTTCGAAAGCAGTTCCTGGTGCTATTCCGCTATCTGGATCTCCCATCTCTGGATCATATATGTATCCACATACTGAACAAACGTATTTTTGCATAATATTTCTCCTTTCCCAATTTTTGAACTTATTTATAATTATACTAATATTCTATATGCAACATATCTTCTATATGCAACATATATTTCTATATGCATATAGAAATCAGTATTATTAACACTTTGTATTTAGCTAAATTATTTTTTTAGTAAACTAGTTTCGCTTTTTATATTGATATAATACCCTTAAATATAGTTTATAAACAAAATCTTGATATTTCTATAGTTTTATTTTTTAGTTTTTCACAAAATTAAATTTTATTAATTTTCAATCATGCTATTAAACTCTTCCTCATTTAAAACCTTTACTCCCAGCTCAATAGCCTTTTCAAGCTTTGATCCTGCTTCTTCTCCTGCTATCACAAAGTCTGTTTTTTTACTAACACTTCCTGAAACCTTGCCTCCAAGTCTTTCTATTATCTCTTTAGCTTCGTTTCTTCCTATTGATATTGTGCCTGTTAAAACTACTGTTTTTCCAACAAACGGACTTTGAGTTGAAACTTCTTTTTCCATATATTTAGGCTTAATACCTAAGCTAAGAAGCTTATCAATGTTCTCAAGAATTTTATTGTCATGGAAAAATTCTATGATTGAATTGGCTATTATATCTCCAACATCATTTACCTCAATAAGTTCCTCAAAGTTAGCATTCTTTAAACTTTCAAGACTTTTAAATTTTTTTACTAAATCTTTAGCTGTTTTCTCTCCAACATTTGGTATACCAAGTGCGTAAATAAAACTATCTAAATTACAATCCTTGCTTTTTTCAATTGCTTCTATTAAATTATCAGCTTTCTTATCTGCAAATCTTTCTAAACCAAGCAAATCTTCTTTTTTTATTTCATAAAGCTGAGCTATACTTTTCAAATTAAGCTCATCAAAAAGCTGGTATGCTGTTTTTTCATTAAAGCCATCTATATTCATAGCATTTCTGCTTGCAAAATGCACTATTCTAGAAACAAGTTGAGGTCTGCAGGACATAGAATTAGGGCAAAAATAGTGTACTCCATTTTTAATTAGCTCATCTCCACAAGCTGGACAGTGAGTTAGCATCTTTATTTCAAACTCGTTATTGGAATTAAAAATTTCATCAGAATCTTCTTCATCCTCAACTACTCCCATGATTTCAGGTATAACGTCATTTGAACGTCTAATCCATACTCTAGAATTTATCTTTACATTTTTTCTTTGTATATCATCATAATTATTAAGCGTTGCTCTTTTAACTGTGACACCAGCTATATCAACAGGCTCTAATATTGCAGTAGGAGTGACCTTGCCAGTTCTACCAACATTCCACTCTATTTCAAGAAGCTTAGTAGTAAATTCTTCTGCTTCAAATTTATATGCAACAGCCCATCTTGGAAACTTCTGCGTATATCCTAAAGCCTCTCTTGTTTTCATGTCATTTATTTTAATAACAAGACCATCTGTTAATACATCAAGTTTTTTTCTCTCAACATTTAATACTTCAATTTCAGCAACTAAATCATCCATTTTCTTAAATTTTTTCATATAATTACAAATTGGAAATCTATTGCTTCTTAAAAACTCAAACATTTCCTCATGTGTACTAAAATCCATACCTTCAATATAGCCTACATTATATATGTATGCTGAAAGCATTCTTTTTTCAGTTACTCTAGGATCTAGATTTCTTAGTGCTCCTGCTGCAGCATTCCTTGCATTTTTAAGTGGCTCATCAGCAGTCTTATTATATTTTTCAAGTGCAGAAAGAGGCATTAGACCCTCTCCCTGAACCTCCATTTTGTCTTTGTAATCTACGCTAAGAGGCAATGCTCTTATAGTCCTTAACTGAGGGAGAATAGCTTCACCAACAGTTCCATTTCCTCTTGTTGCACCTTGTATCAATAAACCATTTTCATATGTTAGATTGATTGTCAGACCATCAAATTTTAATTCAAGTATAAACTCAAGCTCAGGCAATTTATCCTCATGGCTTAGGTTATACTCGTCTTTAAGCTTGTTCGCCCTTTGTTCCCATGCGTAAAGCTCACCAACATTCTGAGCCTTGTCTAAACTCCACAGCTTCCCTATATGTATATGCTTCTCAAATTTATTAAGAACTTCTCCTCCAACTCTTTGTGTAGGTGAATCAGCTTGATAGTAATTAGTCTCTTTTTCTAAGGCTTGAAGCTCATCATATAGATTGTCATACTCCTTATCCGCAATAGTTGGATTATCAAGAGTATAATAATTATAGCTATGTTTGTTTAATTCTTTAATTAGCGTTTTAATTCTTTCTATCTTATTATTCATACTAACCTTCCCTTATGCCAGAGTCTAGCATCATAGCGTGAATTTTTTTATAAGTCTATGGCTTTTATTTATATTTTTTCAATAGGTGCAAAGCTTAACATTAATGTTTTTAAGCCCTTTTGATCAAATGCTATTGTTGCTTTCTGGTCGTTTCCTTCTCCAGTTAATGATATAATACAACCTTCACCCCAAGCTTTGTGTCTAACCTTATCTCCTACCTCTAGACTATCTGATTTTAGTTTTGCCTTTTTTCCAAGGTAGCTGTTATAGTCTGTTTCTTCACTTAAGCTATCCTCTTTAATATCTGCATATACATCTATTACCTTAATTCCATCGCTAATAAAGGTATTAGTTTTCTTTGGCTTCTTTTTAATTGTTACCTGTTCATCATAGAATCCATCAAAGCCATCATTTCCACCAAAATCACTAAATTCATCGAATTTATTTTTCTTTGAATTAGATAAGCTAGATGAAGAAGTATTAACAGCTTTATCTAAATATTCAGAAGATATCTCACTAATAAATCTAGAAGGTGCACGCATCTCATGATGACCAAATACAATTCTCTCATTTGTATAAGAAAGATAAAGTCTTTTCTTTGCTCTAGTAGCAGCAACATAAAAAAGCCTTCTTTCTTCCTCTAAATCATCATCCGTTCCTTCATCTCTTATAATAGGAAAGCTTCTCTCTTCAAGTCCTGTCACAAACACAACCTCAAATTCAAGTCCCTTTGCACTATGAACTGTTAAAAGTGTTACCCTGTCTATTTCCATTTCATCTGTTTTATCAACATCTGAAAGTAGGGATACGTGTGCTAGAAAATCCTCAAGTGTATTTTCTTCGTATCTTTCCTCAAAGTCTTTTGCAGCTGATATGAATTCTTGGATATTTTCAAGTCTAGACATTCCTTCAATGCTCATGTCATCCTGAGCCATCTTCTCATAGCCTGTGTCCTCATAGACAGCTTTTATAAATTCAGAAAGTGACATAGCATCCTTCTTAACCATTAAAAGCTCCATAGTTTCAACAAATTTTTGTATACCAGCTATTGATGATGGCATGATATCCATCTTATTTACATCATAACAAGCCTCAAACATTGATATCTCTTGTGAATTCGCGTAATCTGTCAATGTTTCTATAGCTTTTGGTCCAATTTTTCTTCTTGGTAGATTAATAATCCTATGAAAACTGTTGTCGTCTCTTGCATTTTGTATTAGCATAAGATAGGACATAATATCCTTTATTTCCTTACGTCCATAGAATTTTAGTCCTCCCACAATTTTATAAGGTATGGCAAACGCCATAAGTCCTTCTTCAAGTGAACGAGACTGAGCATTAGCTCTATACAATATTGCCATATCAGAGTATTTTACAGAATTATTTTCAAATTCCTTTCCAATGTTTGAAGCAATTACAAATGCCTCTTCTTTTTCATTATCTGTATTTAAAAGCTTAATAGGTTCTCCACCTGTAAAATCAGTGTATAAATCCTTGCCTTTTCTTTTGTGGTTGTTTTTAATAACACTATTTGCAGCGTTTAATATAACATCTGTTGAACGATAATTTCTTTCAAGTCTTACTATCTTAGCATTTTCAAAATCCTTCTCGAAGTCCAATATATTATTTATATCTGCTCCTCTCCAGCCATATATAGACTGGTCATCATCACCAACTACAAATATATTGTTTTCTCCATTTTCTTTTTTAGCCAAGATTTTAACAAAATTATATTGAACATTATTTGTATCCTGATATTCATCAACAAGTATATATTTAAACCTATCCTGATAATATTTTCTAATATCTGGATTTGTTTGTAAAAGCTTTAAAGCCTTTACAATTAAATCATCAAAGTCCAATGCATTGCATATCTTAAGCTTCTTTTCATATAACTCATATATCTCTCCAATGCTTCTCATAAAGAAATTAGCATAATTATCGGATATGAATTTATTTGGTGTATTATAGCGATTTTTTTCATTACTTATAATAGATTTAATTGTGTTAGCATTGTATTTTTTAGGATCTAGCTCTAATTCCTTAACACAATTTTTTATAACATTTTTTTGATCATCTGTGTCATATATTACGAAGTTTTTCTCGTATCCAAGTCTTTCAATATCTCTTCTTAACATTCTAACACAAATTGAGTGGAAGGTTCCCATCCACATTTTGTCTATATCATAATCAATAAGCTTGGCTATTCTCTCTTTCATCTCATTAGCAGCCTTGTTAGTAAATGTTATAGATAATACTTCACTCGGTCTTGCCTTTTCAGTATTTATCAAATGTGCAATTCTATGCGTTAAAACTCTAGTTTTTCCAGTACCTGCTCCTGCTATTACAAGAATAGGTCCCTTGTCATGTGCAGCAGCTTCTCTTTGCTTCTCGTTTAAACCATCAAATAAATTTGTTTCTATCAATTCTTTCACCTATATCAATATCAAATACTTTAAATCTCATAAACTAAATTTTATGAAATTTAGTATTGTTCCTTTCTAAAATGTCTGTAATTAATTATGTACAATCTATATCTTCATATAAGATCTAATATATTATAAACTAAATCCTAAATAAATGAAATAAGAAATTATGAATTTTTAAAATGATTTTTATATTTAAATCAACAAAGTAAATTAAACTCAATTATTATATAATATCTGTACTATATATGTTCGCTTTATTGTCTGATGTTCTACTTATAACTGCAATACGGACATTATTATACTCGTTCTGTGAAGATATATTTATAACAGTTCCATAGGAAAATAAACTACCTCCAGTTGTAGCGCTTGTTATTTTAAGTTGATTAAGTTGATTGTTTGTAAGTTTAGAGCCGCTTTCGAGCTCTTTTATCGATCCAGTACCGTATTTTTCAGCTTGACGGTAGAATTCTTTTAGTTTTGCTCCATTTGTGATGTTATCAGCATCACTTGCTATCCCACCCTTGACATACACTCCAACTGCTTATGTTGAAGTGGGCGGTGGCTGTTCTCTAAAAAAAGTAGGTGCTTTTCAGCACTCTGTTCTTTAAAAAATCACTACTGCCTACATTTTACCATGTTCTGTTATTTTCGAGTACCATTATTCTGTAACTTCACCTGTTTCAAGGCATGGAAGTCGATACTCGGTTTTGTTCTTGAGCATGCCATAGATGATATTCACCAGTCTTCTGGCTATGCTAACTAAGACCAGTTTGGCATTTTTACCTTCTGCCAGTTTGCGGTCGTAATAATCTCTGAATATAGGGTTTCTTGGCTTGCCTTTGGTGGACACTTGGATCATTTGAATCGCAAGAAAGTAAAGGGTCGCTTGGAGTCTGCGATTGCCTTGCTTTGATGCTTTGTCCTTGCCCTTACCAGCTGATGACAACTTGATTGGGGCTATGCCTGCGAACTGTGCCAGCTTTGCAGGGTTTGGAAAGCGATTGACATCGCCGATTTCGGGCATGATTTTAACTGCCGTGGTGATATTCATACCGGGCATGGTGGCAAGTGTACAGCCAAGGTCATGGTATAACTGCTCAAGTTCCTTGTCTACAGCCTTTAACTGCTCGTCATAATGCTGAAGGTCTTTGACCAGCCCCTTCGTGATCACATCTCGATAGTTTTGGTATTCTTTTGCCTTGGTGTGGTCACGCTTTACAGCATCAAGAATGATTTTGCAGCGTCTCACAGAAAAACTGTTGTGACCAGCATCTTTCATTTCTTCTGCAAGGCTTTCGGGGGTTTTGCCTCTGAGATAATTCTCAGACGGGTAGTGTTCCCAAAAGAACAGGGCTGTTTTACGGCTGATGTCCTCGAAGAACTGCTTGTAGCTTGGATAAGCAATACAGAGCTGTTCATGAAGTTGATTTTTCAGTCTGATCCGTTGCGTCATGATGTTGTCTCTGCGATTAACCATTTGGGATAGTGACCAATAGGCATCATTTGGACAAGCATCTGGCAATGAATCCAGCATGTTAATGGTGGCAAGTGCAATGGCTTCTGCGTCGTCACTGTCACTTTTTTTGTACATGGCTCGGCACTTGGCTTGTCTATGAGCAAGAGATGTGTTGACATCCTTGACCATCAAGCCTTTGGCAATAAGCCAGACTGCTAGCCCTCGACCGTAGCCGTAGGCATTTTCTAAACCATAGACAGGTTCTTTGTTTTCAGTGCAATACTTTTGAACTTTCCTCACCAGCTTTGGAAATTCCGCTGGTGTATTGGCAAAGGTAATTTCGCCAAGCTTTGTGTTCCAGCAGTCTAAAATGACTGCGGTGTGAGAGTCTTTATGCAGGTCTATGCCCACATAAATAAGGTCTTCTTTACGCTTATTCATTCAACATTGTCCTCCTGTTTGGCAACCGAACTACAACCTCAACTGATAAGTCTCTCTCCTGGAATTACATCCTCTGACAACCAAGGGGACAAGGGTGGGTAAGTATTATTGGGTCTGGGAGAACCAGTCTCCGTAGCAAGAGTACACCCTGTCAGAAACAGGTAACTTTTGGAAATAGACTTAACTATTTCGAAGTCGTGTGTGTGATGTTAACTCTGACTCAACTCGATTGCAAGTCAAACTTTGAGGAAAATGTTGAAAACAGTATGATTCAAAAAATAATAACAGCAGAGAAATAAAAGTATTAAAACCTTTTTCTTCTCTGCTGTTGATTGATAATTATTGATTTAGTTCTGGTCAGTCCAGCTAGGATTTTTGGAGAAACCGTCGCCCCCCTTAAACCCCCCTGTTGCGTCCCAGTTTACCAGAAGCCAAAATAGCTGTCAAGTAGGGGTTCACCATGAACCGAGGGGTAGCGGAAAAGACGATTTAGTCCAACTGATCGAATGCAGAACTTTTAGCTGAGAAGTAATGCTGTTTCAACCCTAAACCATTGGCATCACTCGACTAAGAGATTATCTTGCCTTTGTGTGCCCCACGTTCGCCCTGTGTCGCATTTTCTAGTCCTCAGTCGAGCAAGGATTCCACTCGGGATAATCAAAGCCTAATTTGGGGCTTTGTGTCCGATTAATTCATGAGCAGCCATTCAACCCGATAGCGACTAAATCATTGCAATTACTGGATCAGGTGTTTTGTTGCCCACCTGTCGCACACGTTCGCCCTGTGTGGCGTTTTCTAATCCCGAGTGGATTAAAGATACCATTGGAGATGAGAAACGCCTGTTTGGGGCGAATTTAGCGAGCGTTCCGAATCACCTTTTAAGGTCAAAACCACTGCCTGCTCTGAATATTATTTCGGTGCAGGATAAAGGGACGTGGTCGCCCCGATTCACAATCGCCGGTAGTACCGACGTTTTAAGGGCTTTTGGTACGTGGTCGAAATGACCCTTGTGTGTCAAGTAGGTGGTCGACAAATCTGTTCAACCCCTATTTCATGCCGTTTATTAGGTGCTCATTGAGGTGTCTGAGTTTTGGCTTTTCAAATCAAGAAAGTCATTTCTCAATCGATACATCGATTCGGTCAACCTCTAACTCAATAAACTTGCCCCAAAGATGAGGATAATCAAGAAATACATCCTCTTTAAAAGGGATGCTTGAGTATAGAACTCCATCCTCCTGTAAAACACCTATAATTCTGTACTTAAAAGATTCATTTAACCTAGTAATTTGTTTAATACTTAAACTTGATTCTCTAATTATTACATCATCAAACATCATCAGTGATAAGTTAACTTCATATTCTGCTCCTTCGCAGATTTTGAAGTTGGAATACCCTAAAAAAGCTGTAATTTCAACATTTGAGATGTTAAGTAGTACTTCTTCTTCAAGTGACTCATCAATTTTTTTTACAATTGCTTTCATACTGTTTCCTCTCTTTACTTCGGCGTGATTACTGGGATATTCTGCCCATTATTAAGCATTTTCCAGAAATCTTTGCCACTTTCAACATGATAAGTAGTTATTTGCCCAGCATTATTTGTTCCGACAAATTCGAACTTTGCAACTCCCTTTTGAGTATTACCCATAAATTTAACATAGCCAGTTCTGACTTCATCACCGTACTGATAAGATACCTTAGTGCCACTTTCCATTACATCTCTGGCACCTTGCAGATACTCTTCTGCCGTAGAATAAGCACCTTTAAACTCTGTACCATGTTTATTGAAATGACCAACAAGTTTAGCTTCGTCTGCAAAGTTCATCGCACTTGCTGTCCCACCCTTATTTGCATTAAATTTAATCTCTGTAACAGGTGTGTTCCCTTTAGA
>JAEAME010000265.1_pt1 | contig 62822 bp, 50 predicted proteins | sample 8958731 | NCBI WGS metagenome assembly JAEAME01 (sample SAMN16933194, study PRJNA681113) | bioreactor sludge metagenome | isolation source: anerobic bioreactor sludge (Control) | place: India:Bengaluru | collected 2018-10-24
TTTTCAGGCTGGCTTTGAGGACCTCCACACCGGTTTTCTCCAGCGCCGCCGACAGAGAGCCGAAACTTGAGTAATCGCCGTAGGCATACCAGGTGCCTTCATCCTCTTCGATCTCCTCCAGTCCCGCATCGATAAGTTCCAGCTCCAGCTCTTCAATCTCAAGGTTTTCGGGTTTCTGAAACTCAAACACGGCCTTCCGGTTGAACATGAACTCGAGCGACCCGGTCGGGGAAAGCTGGCCTCCCGACTTGCTGAAGTAGTTCTTGATGTTGGCAACGGTCCGGGTGTGGTTGTCGGTGGCGCATTCCACAAAGATGAGAACCCCGTGGGGACCCTTGCCCTCATAGTTAATCTCGTTAAAGGTCTCGGCATCCTTGCCCGAGGCCCGTTTGATGGCGGCCTCTATGTTGGCCTTGGGCATGTTTTGCGCTTTGGCATTCAGTACTGCGGTGCGAAGCGCAGAATTGGTATCCGGATCGGGACCCCCGTCCCTGGCGGCTATCGTAATCGCTTTCCCCAGCCGGGGAAACAGTTTCGACATTTTGTCCCAGCGCTTCTCCTTTGCAGCCCTGCGGTATTCAAAAGCTCTTCCCATAAAATCTCTTATTCACTTGTAAGGTTTGTCACAGTGTCTTTTCCCGGTCTGCCCCACCTTCTCCGGTTTTCCCTTTTCCGGGCTGTTCCTGCGGCCGGACGGAAAAGAGGCTCAAAATTGCAAAAAAGTATCCATTTCGAATCCGAAGGCTGCAGAAAATATTGAATTGAAGTATTCACCATACCTTCTTATCCCCGAACCCAGGATTTCATTCACAGCGGCGTAAACCCCTGCTTGGCAGGAATCCTGCCGGAAATTACCCTGCCGTGTTTCCCGCCGGGACTAATACGAAAGGGCTGTGCGCCATCGGAACAGCGCACCGTTTTGATACAGACGAAGCCGGGGCTGCGAATGCCGGACCATCAGGAAAGATCGCGGTGCTGCAGGATCACATTCACCGGGAAATTCTCCTGCAGGTAGCCGGCCAGTTTGATGGCCGCGTAGACCGACCGGTGGCGTCCTCCTGTGCATCCGAAATTCACCGCCAGGTGGGTGAAGCCCCTTTCATTGTATTTCTTGACCGATTGCTTTACCAGGGTGGTGACCAGCCGCAGAAAGGAGGGCATTTCCGATTTGTCCTCCAGAAAACGGGCCACCGCTTCGTCCCTGCCGGTGAGCATCTTGTACTCCTGATATTTGCCCGGGTTGTGGATGGCGCGGCAGTCAAAGACAAAGCCTCCCCCGTTGCCGGAGGGATCTTCGGGGATCCCCCGCTTGTACGAAAAACTGGTGATCCGGACGGTAAGGACATGCTCCGCCTGCCCGATGGAGCGCAAAAAGGGAGAATGGGCCACCCGCTCCAGTACTTTCACCAGCTCGGGCAGCTCCACCGGCAGATCCAGCTTTTTCATCAGCCGGTCGAGGTTGTCGAGGGCATAGGGGATGCTTTTGAGAAAGTGCTCCTTTTTTTCGTAGAAGCCCCTGAATCCGTAAGCCCCCATGGCCTGCATGATCCGGATCAGGACGAACCCCTTGTAAAAGCGCAAGAACTCGTACCGGTCGACGGGCAGAATCTTTTCCAGTGCGTCGAGATAGAACTCAAAAAGCTCATCGCGCACAGGTTGCGGGATATCAGCCTTTCCGTCGTAGAGCAGCGAAGCCAGGTCGTATTGCAGCGCTCCCTTCCGGCCTCCCTGGTAATCGATGAAATACACCTTGCCGTCGCGGAGCATCACGTTGCGCGACTGGAAATCGCGATACATGAAAAAGTCGCTGCCGGCGCTCAGCAGATAGCCCGTGAACCGGTCAAAGTCATCTTCAAGCAGCTGTTCGTCAAAGGGAATACGGGCCAGCTTCAGAAAATAGTATTTGAAATAGCTCAGGTCCCACATCATCGACTGCTTGTCGAAGGCTTCGCGCGGATAGCAGACCGAATAGTCGATCTTGCTTCCGGCAGTGACCTGAATGGCGGGCAGCAGCGCCAGCACCTTTTTATATTCGTCGGCGATGGTGCGGCTGAAACCTTCGTTGACGCGCACCTTGCCCAGGAAATCGAACAGGGTTTCCGACCCGAGATCTTCCTGCAGGTACAGGGTACTGTCCTCCGAAACCGCATAAATTTCAGGCACGGGAAGCCCGCATGCCCTGAAATGGCGCGAAAAGGTGAGAAAAGCCCTGTTTTCGGGGATGTCGGCATTGAAGGTCCCGATGGCTGTGAATCCGCCGGCTCCCATCCTGCAATACTCACGGTAAGATCCCGACTGGGGCAGCATGTCGAAGGTGGCGGCCGCCTGTCCGGTGTATTCCCGGAAAAGATCCAGCAGTTTGTTCTTTATGGCGAGCTCCAACAGGCGAAAATTAAAAAGTTAAACCTATTTTTATGGTTTCCGGAATTTATTTCTTCCATGAAACGCAAAGCATCCAAAATTATTCAATTTTTCCGAATCCTGCGGAATATCCTGGTTGCCGCGGGAATTTTCTTCCTGCTTTGCCTGGGATTGTCCTTCACGACCCTGCCTTTTTGGGGCATTCACTGGCTGGGCACGGGTCTTTCGGTGCTGAAGGGTACTCCCGGCGAGATTATCCTCCTGGGAGGCAGCGGCATGCCCAGCGAATCGAACCTGATCCGCAGCTGGTTTGCCGCTTCAGCGGCCGCTGCCCTGCCGGACAGCAGGGTCTGGATTGTGATGCCCGGGGATACCGCTGATGTCCGCAGCACCCCCTCCGTCATCCGTGCCGAACTGTCAACCCGGGGAGTGCCCGCCTCCCGTACGCGGTTTGTCACCGGAGGGGCCAACACCCGGCAGCAAGCCCTCTGTTGCGCCACCCTCCTTGATACCTCCCAAGCTGTTCTGCTGGTCACCTCCCCCGACCATATGCGCAGAACCATCCTTTGTTTCCGGAAGGCGGGCTTTACACATGTCAATGCACTCCCCGCCTTTGAAAACGCCGCCGAAGCCGACTTTCACTTCAACGACGATGAACTGGGGGGCAAACCTTCCCTCCTGCCCGATGTCGGCCGTAACCTCCAGGTCAGATACCAGTTCTGGAACCACCTGGAATACGAAATCCGCTTCGCCCGCGAAATGGCCGCTCTCCTTTACTACCGCCTCCGGGGCTGGATCTGATTCAGGAACATAGCGTCCTTCTCCGGATGCCGCTCCCAACCTGTTGCCGCAAAACCCTTCCCGCCTTGCGGTTAAGGTTACCTCCACCGCACTGCAATTACCGGCTGAACAGGATCACCCTCCGGTTCTGATTCCGGTACCATCAGAAATGACTAAAGCCGCAATGCCCGGACACACCTGCGGTACAGGTGCAGAAATGTACACTCAGATACCATAAGTATACATATCGCAAACAAACGGAAACCTACCCCGTAATTCGCCATCTACTAGCCTCTCCGCAAACTAAGCGGACAAAACCCTGAGCAGTTGTCATCCGGAAAGGAGCCGGTTAACGGTTCGTTTGTTGCAATTTGTATCTGAGAGCAACAACATAGGTGTGATTTTGTACTATCCTTTTTCCGTACAGATCCTTTTGTTATTCTGCCATCAGGAGTCCGGCACACCTGAACGGGGGGGGGCCAACCGGCATGCCATCCCGGGATGGCAAATCGTTTTTTTACATCCCGGATCTGAAATACGTATGGTGCAGTTGACAGCCGCGGTTTTGAAGAACCAGGCAAGGCTTTTGGCTGTCACACGATGTATAAACCTGCAGGCTGCCATTGCGCTCCTGCAAATAAGCCTTGCCGGGGTAATGCTGCCGGAACTCACCCAAAGGGGTGGCGGGCAGGCAGGAAGCCTCTGGCTATTTTTTACTGGCCCAGCACCTTGATAAGCTTTCCGGACTGCACTTCGCTGGTAAGTTCCAAATTGTTCAGCAGCGCCACCTCTTCCAGTTTTTCTTTCGGAGTGTTGTAGTAAGCCAGGGCAGAGGCCAGGGTTCCCGTACGCTGCACCTTTTTCACCAGCAGTTTAGTCGGTTTGACATTCAGTTTGGCGGGGTCGGTCAGCGTTGAAAAGGTAACCATGATCGCTTGCAACTGATTGATATAGCCTGTGAAATCAGCCTCCGAGGAGAGTCCGTGGAAAACATAATAGGTGCCGCCGTAATCGATGAAATAGGAAAGCACCATGTTGCTGCTCTGGGCGTTCGTGTTGGGGTCCTGGACGACCTGGCGGGAAACGGTCACAATGGCCGGCATCCCGTTGACGGTAGTCGTTTTCTGCTCCTGTGTGGTCAGTTCCAGCCCTTTCAGGGTATTGGCGGCAGCAACGGCCAGCGATTCGCCCGATGACAACATGAAAACGACCAGCGCCTTGCCGTCGGCAGGGGCTATCGAAACCTGAAAGGGGGAATTCTCCAGAGTCCAGCCGGGAGGATAGGAAAACTTGAACTTCAGTTCGGGATGATAAAAAGTGTTGTCTTCCGCGAACCCCTGGCGCGGATCTTCCCCATAGATGATGCCGTTGATCATTTGGAGATAACTGTCCTTGTTTACCTTGTAATTCGGCAGGTTGAGCGCCTGCTGCCATTCGCTGGCCTGCTGGTTCACCGAGTTGTACCGGTCGCCCGGGTCGGGATGGGTAGAGAGAAAAGTGGGAACGCCCCCCTCCGATTCCGACAGGCTCATCTTGTTGAGAACCTGGAAAAAATCGGCCATCTTGTGGGCATCGTACCCCACCTTCGAAGAGTATTCCACCCCGAGCTTGTCTGCTTCCCGCTCGTCATCCCGGCTGAACTTCAGAAAGAGCAGTTGCATGCCCTGGTAGGCATATTCTGCCATCTGGGCGAATTTTTCGGATGCGATCATCCCGCCGATCAGCAGCAGCTGTCCTATCTGCTGCTTCGTCTGCTGGCTGGCTGAATGGCGTGCCGTGATATGGCCCATTTCGTGACCAATCACTCCGATCAGTTCGGCTTCGTTGTTCAGCTGCGCCAGGATGCCCCGCGTCAGATAAATGTAGCCCCCCGGCACCGCAAAGGCATTGACGACCGGAGAGTCCAGTATCTTGAGATGATACTCCAGGTTGGGCCGGTGGGAAATTTTTCCCATCTCGGTGCCCACCCCCTGGATGAAATTCAGGAGCGCATCACTTTTATATTCCCCGAAGGTGGCAATCACCTGGGGATCGTACTGGGTACCCAGGGAAACCTCCTGCGCTTCCGACATAAACATAAGCTGTTTTTTTCCTGTGACAGGATTGACTGCACAGGAAGGAATCAGCACCAGGACCGCTAACAGCAGCACTGCATGCAGGAAATTGAACGATTTTCTCATTGGTTAAAAGTATTACGTCGTTATGGGTCATGCCGTAAAACACAGGAAACGGCCACCGCTGAACCTTGTGTGCCGCAGGGGTTCCCGATTCCCAATCCTTTGTATCCCGGGGGTGAATGGCTGATCGTTGACGTACGCCGCATCACAAACCGGACTTACAAACCGTGAAATTAGCATTATTTTTTTCGAATAGGCAACGAAAAGACCGGGTTTTGTTTAAGGTGGCCTTTGCTACTTGTCCGCAGGGGCGGGAGCGGACCGGATGCGAAGGGGCAAGGCGGCCGTTTTACAAGGCGCCCCGCCTGCTAAGGCCGGGCAGGAGCAATGATACCCTGTTCAGAAATAAGATATGGCTGCTCTGTTTTTTACATAAGCAGAGAAAACTATTTTTGCATCCGGAAAAAGCTTACCGGAACCATGAAGACACAAAAAACTACCGGGCTCCTGCTGGCGCTGTTGCTGATGGCCGCAGGTTGCCGCTCCAGCAAAGAGGAGGTCAGGGTGTTCGACCGTAAATACCTGGAAGTGATCCGGGATGCCCGGAAGGAGGCCTTTTTCTTCCTGGCCCGCACCTCCACACCCGGAAGTTCCATTGCCGTATCGGTCAAGGGAAAGACGATCTGGTCGGAAGGATTCGGGATGGCAAGCACAGACCTGGAGGTGCCGGCTACCCGCTACACCAAATTCCGGATCGGACAGGTTACCCAGGTTTTAACGGCATTGTGCTACCAACAGATGGTGGAAAATGGCATTCTCCATCCCGATTCTGCCGTGCAGACCTACCTTCCCGGTTTCCCGGAAAAAAGGGAGCCTCTGTTGCTGCATCACCTGGCGGAACACACCTCGGGCATCCGGCCGCCCACGGATGCCGAACTGTTTGCCAAAGGGTATAACGTTTCACTGGAGAAAGGACTTGAAATTTTTTCGGGCGACACGCTGCTCTTTTCTCCGGGAATGTACCAGCATGCCAGCCATTACGGCTACAACCTGCTGGGAGCTGCCATGGAAAAGGCAGCCGGCGTGAGCTTTCCCAAAGTGATGAAAAGCTGGGTCACCGATACCCTCGGCCTGGAACAGACGGTCCACGACAATCCCTTCATCACAATACAAAACCGGAGCAATTTCTACGATTACAACCTGGTGGCGCAGGTTATTCACGCCCCTACCCTGGACCTCCGGTCGCGCATGCCCGCCGACGGCTACCTGTCGACCACCGAAGATCTTCTGAAACTGGGAAATGCATTGCTCATGGCTCCTCATCCCACAAAATCGGTGAAGGAGAAAATGTTCACCCTGCCGGAAGTGACAGGCGAATATCCTCCGGTCTGGGCCAACGGGTTCCTGTTTGTGAAGGAGAAAAACGGGAATACCCTGTTTGTACGCCGCGGCATGAGTACAACCCGCGGCGCCTGGCTCATCCTCGAGCCTGAAGCAGGCATTGTCCTGGCCTGGCTGGCCAATCTAAGCGACTCGGGAGAGGAATTTCCCGGATTGAAAATAATGAATATGTTCAGGGATTTCACTGCCGGTCGCTACAACCGGGATGAAACTCCAGGCCAGGAGGAACGGAAACAGCTGCCCTGAAACGGATCGCCCGTAGCACCAGTACACGCCGGCAGTCCTGTGACTTCTTCCCCTGAAAGGGCCGTACGCCGTCGGCATCATGCCGGTTGCCGGCGCACCGTTCGCTCCGTAGTAAAAAAAAACCGCCCGGCATCACCGGACGGTTTTTATGATACCGACAGCCCCTTCTTACTGAATCTCAATCTGCACGGGCACCTTTTCGACCACTTCCTCCCTTTTCGGAAGCACGATTTGCAGGATACCGTTGTCGAAGCCGGCGGTGATGGCGTCGGCATCCACATGCTTTGAGAGAATAAAACTCCGCTCGAAAGGATGTACCCCAAACTCGCGGCTAAGATAACGCACCTCTTCGTTCCCGTTCTTGCTCCCTTCCGATTTGACGGTCAGAACGTTCTTCTGCACGCTGATGCTGATGTCCTCCTTGCGGAATCCGGGAACCATCATTTCGATGCGGAAATCCTTTCCGGTTTCGGCAATGTTCGCAGGGATACATCCGCAGTCGCGCGATTCGCGGTTCTCGTTCATGTTGAATCCACCGAACAGGTCGTTGATCAGGTTCCTGTTATAAGCACTGTCGTAAAATCTGATAGCATTCATTGTTATACCTCCCTTATTTAATTGTTAATCTGTTTTTGTTGTTCTCTGCCTGTGACCACCAATTTTTATTCCATCCGCAGATATTCATAATTTCAGGTCAAAATATCTGCTTCCATCTGCCATACTGGCTGACGGGGGATTTTTGTTGTGCCATTATGGCATAATCTGGATTACCGGGGGAAATGAAGTCAGGGGAATTGCAATCCGGGGGATATTTGTATTTTTGTTGAAAAGAAGCCTATGCGGATCGACATCCTCACGGTATTGCCGGAATTGCTGGAGAGTCCCCTGGGTCATTCCATCGTGAAGCGCGCCATTCGCAAGGGGCTGGTGGAGATCATGGTCCACAACCTCCGGGATTTCACGCACGACCGTCACCGCAAAGTTGACGACTACGCTTTCAGCAAGGATGCCGGGATGGTGATGAAGATTCAGCCGGTCGAAGAGGCCATCTGTTTTTTAAAAAGCCAGCGGGAATATGACGAGGTAATCTATACCTCTCCCGACGGGCAGCTGTTCAGCCAGCAGGAGGCAAACCGGTTGTCACTGGCGGGAAACCTGATCATCCTGTGCGGCCATTACAAGGGGGTGGACCACCGCATCAGGGAACACCTGGTGACCCGTGAGATCTCTATCGGGGATTATGTGCTAACCGGTGGCGAGTTGGCTGCGGCCGTAATTGTCGACAGCATCGTTCGTCTGTTGCCGGGAGCCATTACCGACGGGACCTCCGCCCTGTCCGACTCTTTCCAGGACAACCTCCTCAGTCCCCCCGTTTACACGCGCCCCGCCGATTACAAAGGGTGGAAAGTTCCGGAGGTTTTGCTGAGCGGAAACGACAAGATGGTGGATGATTGGAAACTGGAGCAATCCATTCGGCGCACCCGCACCCTGCGCCCCGGTTTATACCGGAAATATCTCGAAGAGAGCAGTGCCGGCACGTCCGGCACCGGGGATTCAACCGGAGAGGAAGGCGCCCCCGCCGGTCCCACTGACCGGTGCTCCTGACCAGAATTGCAATGTCCGGATTACAATTTCGATAAGATGACCGACTCAGGAAACAGGTTTTACCCGACCGTGATGCAGGCAATCCACCTGGTGGTGCTCTATATCTTCATTCAGTCCCTGGTCGACTTTCCCCTTGCCCTGTATGATTATTACAACGACACGGAAACCCTCTACAATCCCTTCAAGAAGGTGGTGCTTGGTGTTGGTTCCCTGGCTTTTATACTCTATTACGGTTACAGGCATACCGGCCATCCTTTGCGACTGGTCTTTCCCGTAAGGCGTTTTAATTATCTGGTCATTCCCCTGCTGTTTCTGTTTTTTATGGGAGCCCACCCCCTGCTCAACCGGGTGAACGAATGGGTGGAAAAGGTGTTGCCGCCACCGCTCTGGTTCTGGGAAATGTTCGGGAGGATTTTTGACAACGACTTTGGAATGGCAGGAGCCTTTCTTAAAGTAGTGATTGTAGCACCGGTTGCCGAGGAGCTTATTTTCAGGGGAGTGATCATGCACGGACTGATGCGGAATTACAAACCTGCGAAGGCTGTTTTCTATTCGGGACTGCTCTTCGCCCTTTTCCATCTCAATCCCTGGCAGTTTCCCGCCACCTTCGTGCTGGGTCTCATCCTGGGATGGCTGATGATCCGGACCCGGAACATCCTGTTGTGCATGGCGGGCCATGCCATCAACAACCTGCTGGTGCTGCTGTCGGTCACCTACCTGGGCCAGGTGGAACCCTTCCCGGCCGGAAACCTGGGAAAGGGGGCGATACTCCTCATCAGCCTGGCGCTTGTCCTCCTTTCGGTGGCCTTGATGGCAGCTGTCACTGCACGACGCCATGGAGGGGTTCCCGCCGGTCGTCCCGACAATCCGAACGGCAGAGGCGACAGCCCTGCTGGAAACTGACACCGGCCGATGACGTTCTGTTGCCTTTAAAATATTGTATTACATTTTCTTTTATAGAGATACTTCAAGTTTTGCAAGAGATGGATTATTTTCTGATTGTTTTGGGCGTCCTCCTGCTGGTGGCGGGAATAGCGGGGTGTGTGCTGCCGGCACTGCCGGGACCTCCGTTGAGTTATGCAGCCTTGCTGGCCCTTCATTTCACAACGGGCCATCAGCTTTCCAACAAGCTGCTTGTCACCTGGGCCGTGGTTGTGGTGGCGGTCACCCTCATCGATTACCTGGTGCCGGTGTGGGGCGCCAAAAAATTCGGAGCCAGCAGGAGAGGCGTCTGGGGCAGTGTCATCGGACTGATACTGGGACTTTTCATTTTTCCACCCTTCGGCATCATCATAGGCCCCTTTGCCGGAGCGGTCATCGGGGAACTTACCTCCGGAAAGGAGTCAGGCCCCGCCATGAAAGCCGGCTTCGGCTCTTTCGTGGGTTTTATGACCGGCGTGATGCTTAAACTGATCGTCTCAGGATGGATGACCTGGATCTTCATCAGGTCCTTTCTCTAAATGCCTGACAGCTAAGACTTAAGTTTTTAGACTTAGGACTTAAGATTCCCGGATTATCCTCCTGATTTCCTGGCCTTATAGCCGCCCTGTGCCAGCAGGTCGAGCACCCGCTGCACGAAATCGCCCTGGATCAGGATCTCCCCCTCCTTGGCCGAACCGCCCACGCCCAGCTTGGTCTTCAGCCATTTGGCCAGCTCCTGCAGAGCCTCCTCCTTGCCCGAAAATCCGGTGATCAGGGTCACCGACTTGCCTTTCCGCTGTTTCTTGTCGAGGCGTACCCGCAAATCCTGCTTCCCGGGAGGCAAGGTTTCCATAGCCTCCTCCTCCCCCTTCTCAAATCTATAGTCGGGATTGGTGCTGTACACCACCCCTAACCTCTCTTTCCAGTCCGATGCCATGACATTCCTTATTCCGGGTCCACTCCTGAACGTGTAATTTCTTACTTTTACGGATACAAATGTAGGAACACTTTTTATTGAACTGCCTTGGTTCTGACTATTATGAAGAAACTTTTTGCCCTCCCGGTTTCCCTTCTGATGCTGATGACATGTAAGGTTTTCAGCCAGGATTCAAACACGGAGATAATCAGAAGTGCCAATGACTGGGTCATCAGTGGCAACGATAAGGTTATCACCGCCAACGATATGATAAAGGCCGGAACCTCCGTTCCTGCCTCTGAAATTGGCGAACCCGTCAGTTCGGTGATCCTGTATCCTGCCCGCTGGGTGGAAGCCGGTCCTTCCACTCCGGCGTATGGTGTGGTGGAAGGATCGATCATGCCGGTGGATCCGCAGGGGTGGCCCATCAACTTCAGGGTGCTGCTGCCTGAAAAATGGTCCAAACGGTCGATGCAACAAGGAGGCGGAGGCATGAACGGAACGATAACCATCCGGGAAGGTAATAATCCTATGCTCAGCAAAGGTTTCGCATTATACGGCAGTGACTCAGGCCATCAATCTGCCGGAATGCGCTTTCCCGGGGCACCGCCTGTCAAGCACCTGGCGACAGGTCCGACCACGGGGGACGAATGGGCATTGAACGAGGAGGCCATCCGGAATCTGGGGTATATGCAGATGAAGAAAACCCATGATGCGGCCATGGTCATCCTGAAGAGAGTGTATGGCGCCGAACCGGAATTCAACTATTACGTGGGCAACTCCCACGGAGGACGCGAAGCCTTGACGGTAGCACAACGTTATCCGCAAGATTATGAAGGGATTATCTCCAATGTGCCCATCGTGAATTTCTCCACCCTGATGCTGGGTCCGGTACTCATCAGGATTCAGGAGATCCCCGGAGAAAACTGGATTCCCACCTCAAAAGCCGGGGCGATCACCAGGGAATTCCTGCGGCAGACCGATCATCTGGATGGTTTGCAGGATGGGATCATCAGCAATTATGTGGCTGCCCGGCAGATTTTCAATATCCACGACGGGTTCGGACCGGCTGACCCCTGGGCAGGGCTGAGGGCTTCCGGAGATCCTGGTGCAACGGATTCTTCCGGTTCAGAAAAACTGACCGATGGTCAGGTCAAAACCCTGGAACTGTCGTACAGCTCATACAAATTTGCCCATCCCCTGGCCAACGGAGTCTCCTCGTTCGGCATGTGGACCCCGACGACAGAACCTGCCGGGTTCGGCATGATCACCGATACCAGGTACAAAGGGCAGGAAGGGGCCACTGAAAATGCCCCCCTGTACACCAACCTGGGGATTTTGGGGGTTACGGGTTTTCTGATGCAGGATCTCTCCGCAAATCCGCTCGATTATGTGGAGGGTGGAAAATGGGAAAAACGGCGGCAGGAACTCTCCGGATGGCTTGACAGCACAGATCCCGATCTTACGGAATTCTACCGGCACGGAGGAAAAATCATCATGACGATTGGCGCCATTGACAACATCGCCTCCTCGGGAGCCCAAATGGATTATTACCAATCCCTGATCGACGAAATGGGCCGGAAAAAACTCGGCAAATTTGCCCGTTTGTATGTGGTTCCGAATGGCAACCACATGTTATCGGGGCGCAGTTCCGCTGAAAACGGAAAAGGGGAGCAAATAGAGGTAAGATCTCTTCCAGCCCCCAATTTTGCCCAGACTGTGGACATGCTGATTGACTGGGTTGAAAACAACCGGGCGCCCGGCAAAACGCTGGTTATTGATCAGAAGGGGAATATCGGCACCAACACCAATGTCGAGGGGTATCTGCTTTGTTCCTATCCTAACTTTCAGAAATATACGGGAGGCCCGGCCGGCAGTGCCGCATCCTATGAAAGTGCTGCACCCGGGGTTATTCCGGATCTTCTCAGGGGGAAGCCTTGATTTAGATACATTGAAGCGCTCAATCAGAATAGCGTTTATCTCATAGCTTATGAAAGCATCGGGGATCCATCCCAGCGAAACCCATCACAAACTGTGGTTGCCTCTGACGGTAGCAGGAGGGCTCGTCTCTCCGGGAGTGAGCGGCAGTTCAGCCGATCAGGTCGCGAATGACTTCACCGGCAAGGAAACAGCCAAAAACCGGGGGCATGTAGCTGATGGTTCCGACGGTTGAATTTTTGTTGAGTCCGGCTTCGGGCCGGATGGCCGAGGGGGGCACCTCTTCGGGCGACCAGACCGCCTTGACCCCCGTGCGGATGCCGAGCCGGTGAAGCCTTTTGCGCACCATCCGCGCCAGACTGCAGTCGCGCGTGTCTGAGATGTCGGCGACCGCAACCCGCGAAGGATCCCTTTTGCCTCCGGAGCCCATGGAAGTGATGACCCGGTAGCCCAGTTTCACGGCATGGTAGATCAGGAAAGTCTTCGGGGACAGGGTGTCGATGCAGTCGACCACATAGTCAAAGGGAGCGCTTTTCAACACATCAGTGGTCCGCTCATCGCGGAGGTATTCCTGCAGTGTCGTGAGTCTAAGGCCGGGGTTGATATCGAGGAGCCGCAGGCCCATCACCTCGGTTTTGGCCTTGCCGAGGGTGGAGGTCAGCGCAGGCAGTTGCCGGTTGAGGTTGCTCTCTTCGACAATATCGCCATCGACGATGGTGAGGGCTCCTACCCCGGCACGGCAGAGCATCTCGGCGGCGTAAGCCCCCACCCCCCCGAGTCCGACGACCAGGACATGGGCGGAAGCCAGCCTGGCCATCCGCTCTTCGCCAATTAACAGCCTCGTCCTTTCATCCCGGCTCATTGCCTGACAAAGACCTGCCTGAAATTCCACAAGACCTGTTCCGACACTTTTTCCAGCGGCAGTCCCTGGTGCAGGGCGTAGCGTTGGTAGATCTCCCCGACCGGGTGTTCCCACTCATCGGTCTCAAAAAACAACCGGTCGGGAGGGATAAGCGCAAGCACCTTGTCCCAGTCGGTGTGGTTGTTCAGCAGCATTTTCCCGAGCGAGAAATAAAAGCCCTGGGCCAGCAACTGACCCGTCACCATTTCGTTGCCGGTATAGCCGTGGAGTATCCAGGGAACCGTCGGTTTCAGCCTGCGCCGCAGGTGGCTGATTTCGTTGTACGATTTCACACAGTGAAGAACCACCGGTTTATTCACCGATTCCGCCATACCGCACTGGGTGATGAACACCGACAGCTGAAGCTGCGACTCGGTATTGGCCAGTTTGTCAAGCCCGCACTCCCCGACCGCCACGACTTCGGGCAGAAGGATCTTCTCCCCGAGCAGGTCAAGCTGCTCTTTGTTGTCGTGGTTGTTGGTGATGAACCAGGGATGAAGTCCCACGGAGTAAAATCCCCCGGGCTTCAGGGGCTCCGGCTCATCGGCTGGAAGCAGGTTTTTGATGAAAAGGCTACCCTCCCCCGCAGGCGCGTGGTGGGTGTGAATATCAATGAATGGCATGATCAGAATTTGTTGTTGCAGGTGGTTTCAGATGAGAGAAAGGAGGGCCGCCACTACATTGTCGGCATCCTCGGCGATCTGGTCGATGGTCGAATCCAGCATGTAACAGGGAGCGGAGACCACCTTGTGCAAACGGTCTATCACAATGGCTCCCTGGGGTTTGTCATGGTGTTTAGCCCCCAGGGCGCGGATGGATTCAGCAGTATGGGGATCGCTGCCCGCTGTCAATTCCACGTCGCCAAGAATGGCCGCCACCATGACAGGTGCAATACACAGCGCCCCGACGGGTTTGCCGGCCTTTGCCATATCCCTGACCGCCCTTTCCACTTCGCCGTTGACCGTGCAGGGCACCCCTTTAAAGGCGTAATCGCACAGATTCTTGGCTACGCCGAACCCTCCCGGAAAAAGAAGGGCATCGAAATCCCCGGCGCGGAATTCAGAAAGAGGACTGATTTTTCCCCTGGCAATGCGCGCGGATTCCACCAGTACATTCCTCACTTCATCAGTCGCCTTGCCCGTCAGATGGTTGACCACGTGGGACTGGTTGATGTCGGGGGCAAAACAACGGTATTCCGCACCTCTCCGCGCGATGGCCAGCAGGGAAAGCGTAGCCTCGTGGATCTCAGCCCCGTCGTACACGCCGCAGCCCGCCAGTACAACGGCAATTTTCCTTTTCATCGCTAATTTCGTTTTTTGACAAATCAAAAGTAGAAAACTTCACCAAAGCAGCAAAACCGCCGGTCTTATTTGGGATATCAGGCGGATCAGGCGGATGCCCCCCTTTTCTGCAGGAAAATGCGCACCATCCACAGAGCCACGAGCAGTGCCGCTACTGCCGCCGCAATCACTATCGAACGATAGTCCCCCTGCCGCTTCAGGATGATCCCCGCAAACGCCCAGATTACGGCCAGCCCCAGGAAGGGATTGTTCAGCCTGGCCATGGAAAAAGCGGTGATCACAAAGCCAGCAGCAATCAGCAGGATCGTCCACACCTCGGCGGACAGGCCCCCTCCGCTCCAGTTGAGGTGGACCAGCAGGGCTGTGATGTTGGCGATGGTGGCGATGCAGATCCATCCGAGGTAGATGCCGAAAGCAGCTTTGACACCCCCCGGCGGGAGCATCTTCAGCTGATAATTGACGTACACCAGGGTGGCAAGCAATCCGAGCATCACCACTACGGACAATGAAATTTTCCCATAATGCCAGAACACGATCCACAAGGCATTGAAAACGCATGAAACGGCAAAGAACCATCCGACGGAGGCCGCAGCCTGCTGCCCGGCACCTGAAAACTGAACGATGCAGAAATACAACAGCATCAGGTAGATGACACCCCAAATGGAAAAGGTTATCCCGGCCGGCACAAAAAGGTTGGGAAACAGGCCGGAGAGCTCACCGGTGGTCTTTCCGTTCAGAGGCAGCGCATTGGCAAGGTAGTTCATCACCACCATGCCGGCAAAGAAAAAAAGATTAATAATTCTCATATCTGAGTTATTTCACAGGTCACTGACTCCTGACTTTGGATTAAAGTTTTGCAAGATATTAAAGGTAGTTAATTTCTTTAACATCGGCCGGAATATGTTTCGAAATATTCCGGAACGCCCTTTACGGCCGTGCAGTTCAACTCGCCGGTGCCGGCTGCCCCGACTTCCCGGCAACAGTTCCGGCCGGTATTGGCAGACATCGGATTCACACCTAAACCCCGGGCCGCGCAGTGGCGGCATCTGCGGTCGGCATCGGCCTGAGCTTCCCGGAAGCTGAATTTTTTTTTTATGTTCCGGTATCAGTGATTAGTATTTGTATTAACTTTGCATCACAAAGTACTTTCAGAATGAACAGCAACAACGAATATCTGGATCAGCTGGCGGAGATCCGCCGGATGATGGAAAAATCAAGCAAGTTCATGTCGCTCAGTGGCTTTTCGGGTATATTCCTGGGGCTGTACGCCCTGGCCGGGGCCTATGCGACTTGGAAGATTACGGACTCCGGCCTCCTTTCCGAGAGGGAAATCATCCTTCGGGTGGGATTAACGGCTCTGGCTGTCATGGCGGCTTCACTGGCCACAGCCCTTTGGTTTTCCATACGGCAGGCACGTAAGACGGGACAGCAGGTATGGGGTCCCGGTTCCAGGCAGCTGCTTTTTAACCTGCTGCTGCCTCTGGCCACGGGAGGCATCTTTGCCATCCTTTTGGCCGCCCACCGGCAATTCCACCTGATAGCCCCTTCGATCCTGGTTTTTTACGGTCTGGCCCTGGCCGTTGCCGCACGTTATACCCACCGGGAACTGTTCTGGGCGGGATTCCTGCACATCCTCCTCGGGCTGACCGCTCTTGCCATGCCCCGGCACGGTCTGCTCCTCTGGGCCGCCGGATTCGGCCTGATCCATATTTTCTATGGCGTTTATATGTATTTTGCCCACGAACGGGAAACCAACAATCGGGGAAGGTGAAAAACATCATCAGACAACTCGACAAGGCTTTCGACCATAAGATCAGGCTCGGTGTAATGAGTATCCTGGCCGTAAACGGCAAAGTGCCCTTCAACGACCTGAAGAACACCCTTGGGCTGACCGACGGCAACCTTGCCAGCCATCTGAAGCAGCTGGAAACCTTGGGTTATGTCTGTTTTCATAAGGGTTTTTCGGGAAGGAAACCGGTTACCACCTACGAAATCACGCAGGAGGGAAAAGAGGCTTTTCTGCAGCACCTGAAAGCGCTGGAAGAGATCATCAAACTGCGGTGATACGCATCGGCATTGAATTCCAAAGCATTAATACGTTTAATCAAGAATTGTATGGCAACTATCAATCAGGATCCTGCGGGCCCGGGAAATCAGGCGGCCCGGAACCCAGGCATGATCAGCTGGCAGCTGATGTTGAAAATCGCCTTTATCGGAATTGTCTTCTTCGTCCTGCTGATTCCGAAGCTGATGATTATCGAGCTGATGGAGGAGCGCAAATCCACTGCGGAATCGGCTCAGGCGGAAGTGATGGAAAAGTGGTCGGCGGCCCAGGTGGTGCGCGGACCGGTGCTGACGGTGCCCGTGCGGGAAACCGTTACCGGCAACGAGGGAAAGAATCCGACGGTCGTAGAATCGCTGCGCTATTTCTTGCCTCAGGAGCTGGCCATTGACGGACAGCTGACACCCCGCGACCGCTTCCGAAGCATCTACAAGGTGGTGGTCTATGAGTCGGAGATCCGGATTTCCGGGATCTTTGCCCCGCCGGCCCCGGAAATATTGCAGGATGCGACGGCGGTAACGGAGTGGGACAAGGCAGGGCTCTCTGTCGGACTGTCGGATTTGCGGGGCATCAGCAACATGGTTGAGATGAAGTGGAACGGACGGAAGTATACCTTTCTTCCGGGCATGGACGATCCTGTGATCGGCAACGGCGGCATCAGCATGCCCCTGCCTCTTGATCCCGCCACCTCCTTCCCTGCCACCTTCGAGTGCATTCTTCACCTGAAAGGAAGCCAGTCGCTTCATTTCAGCCCGCTGGGAGAAACCACAGCCGTCACACTCACCTCAGCCTGGAACGATCCCGGGTTCACCGGCAGTTTCCTCCCTGTCAACCATTCCGTGCGACCCGACGGTTTCACGGCCGACTGGAAGGTGCTTCATTTCAACCGTAACTTCCCCCAGACCTGGAAAGGCAACAAGTACCAGATGAGCGGTTCCGATTTCGGCGTGGAACTGGTGACTATGGCCGACCACTATCAGAAGAATATTCGCAGCGCCAAGTATGGCATCCTGGTGATCGTGCTGGTTTTTATCTCCTTTTTCCTGAGCGAGGTGATCAGCGGGGAACGCATTCACCCGGTCCAGTATGCCCTGGTGGGGTTTGCCCTGGTCCTTTTTTACCTTCTGCTCCTCTCCTTCTCTGAACATCTGGGCTTTAACATCGCCTACCTCATCGCCTCGGCGGCCGTGCTCTGCCTGGTCTTTGTCTACTCCCGCACCTTTCTGAAAAAACGGGTTAATTCCCTTCTGCTCACCGCGGTACTGGCTGCCTGCTTTGTCTTCATTTTTGTATTGCTGCAGATGGAAACCTTCGCCCTGCTTACGGGGAGTGTCGTCCTTTTCATCGTCCTGGCACTGATCATGTACCTCACCCGTAAAATCAACTGGTATAACGAATAACTAGTCCGTACATCAGAAAAATCCCGGGTCCGGATTTAGCGGCGCTCCTGGCAGCGCCTCTCCGGAACCGGGATTTTTTTAATGCGCGGGGGCCCGGTCCACTCAGGCGGCACCTCTGCCTGATCCTGGCAGACAGGGGTCAGAGCTGTTTAAAGAAGTCGTTGCCTTTGTTATCGACAATGATAAAGGCGGGAAAGTTCTCTACCCTGATTTTGCGTACGGCCTCCATGCCCAGATCTTCAAAGTCGATTACTTCGACCGACCTGATGCTTTCTTTGGCCAGGATGGCTGCCGGGCCTCCGATGGAACCCAGGTAGAATCCGCCATGCTTTTTGCAGGCGTCGGTAACAGTCTGGCTTCTGTTACCCTTGGCCAGCATGACCAGGGAGCCTCCCAGGCTCTGGAAAGGATCGACGTAAACATCCATGCGGCCGGCTGTGGTGGGCCCGAAACTTCCGGAGGCCATTCCTCTCGGGGTTTTGGCCGGGCCGGCATAATAGACCGGATGGTTTTTGAAATAATCGGGCATGGGTTCTCCCTTGTCCAGCATCGCTTTGATCCGCGCATGGGCGGCATCGCGGGCGACAATCAGGGTTCCCTTCAGGTTCAGACGGGTTTTTACGGGGTACTTGCCCAGTTCCATCAGCACCTCCCGCATCGGCCGGTCCAGATCGATGTCGACGGCGGGTTCCATGCCGGGCGTCTCCCGCGGCAGGTAACGGGCGGGATTTCTTTCCATCTGCTCCAAAAAGATACCCTCTTCGGTGATCTTTGCACGGATGTTCCGGTCGGCGCTGCAAGATACCCCCAGTCCCACGGGACAGGAGGCTGCATGCCGCGGCAAACGGATAACCCGTACGTCATGAACAAAATATTTGCCCCCGAATTGGGCTCCCAAGCCATATTCGCGGCAGATCTTACCCACCCTGGCTTCCCATTCAGGGTCCCGGAAAGCCTGACCTCCCGCATTGCCGGTCACCGGCAGGTGGTCGTAATAGCCGGCCGACGCCTTCTTGACGGCGGCAAGGGTGGCTTCGGCCGAGGTTCCCCCGATCACCAGGGCCAGATGATAGGGAGGACAGGCGGCCGTCCCCAGGTCCCTGATCTTTTCCTTCACAAACCGGGTCAGGTTTTCCTCGTTCAGCAGCGACTTGGTCTGCTGATAAAGGAAGGTTTTGTTGGCGGAGCCCCCTCCTTTGAGAATGAACAAAAATTCATATTCCCGCCCCTGGGTGGCATAGATGTCGATCTGGGCCGGCAGGTTGGTGCCGGTATTCATCTCCCCGGTCATGGTCAGGGGCACCACCATCGAATAGCGCAGGTTGCGGTTCTGGTAGGTGTCATAGATTCCCCTGGAAAGGTGAAGGGCATCGTCGGCTCCCGTATATACATCTTCCCCCTTTTTCGCAATGACAATGGCCGTACCCGTATCCTGACAGGTGGGAAGCTCCCCTTCGGCGGCGATAACCTGGTTCAGCAACATGGTGCGGGCAACAAACCGGTCGTTGTCGCTTGCTTCCGGATCCAGCAGGATCCGCCGCAGCTGTTCCAGATGTCCCGGCCGCAGGAAGAAGGAGACATCGGTGACCGCCTCCCGGGCCAGCAATTCCAACCCTTCGGCGGCTATATTCAGGATTTTCCGGCTTCCCACGGTTTCAACCGAAAGGTGTTCCCGGCTGATAAGCCGGTAGGGGGTGTCATCCTCTCCGACGGGAAAGGGTTTCTGATAAAAGAAGTGTGCCATGTCCGGTTCCAATTTTACGCAAAGATATAAAATTACCGTCCCGGATTCTACCGCATACAACGCCTTGCAGCATGCTTATTTTCTATTCTGGAGCAGCTTCGAACCGCCCAAATTGATACATTTGTTTTTCCTAAAAGTCCCAATCATGATTACCATGCCGCAGCTGGAATCGTTGAAGGCATCGCTCGACGGTGACCTGTATGCCTCGGAGGTCCATCGGATCCTGTATTCGACCGATGCCTCCTCCTATAAGGAAATGCCGCTGGCAGTGGCACGGCCGCACCATGGCGGTGATGTGGCCAAAATCCTGGCCTTTGCCCGGGAACACGGCACCTCGGTTATCCCGCGTGCCGGAGGTACCTCGCTGGCAGGGCAGGTGGTGGGACCCGGCATCGTGGTGGATGTTTCCAAATACATGAACCGGATCCTGGAGTTCAACCGGGAGGAACACTGGGTATGGGTGGAACCGGGGGTGATCCCCGCGGAGCTGAACAAGTGGCTGGAACCTTACGGACTGCAATACGGACCGGAGACCTCCACGGCAAACCGCTGCTGCGTGGGCGGTATGGTGGGGAACAATTCATGCGGCCTCCATTCAATCATTTACGGCAGCGCACGTGAACACATCCTTGAGGTGGAAGCTCTCCTTTCCGACGGTAGCAAGGCCACCTTCCGGCCTTTGTCAAAGGCTGAATTCATGGACAAGTGCCAGGGCGATCCCACCCTGCTTGAAACCCGGCTCTACCGTTCCATTTGCGAAATCCTTTCCGATCCCGCCAACCGGGAGGAAATCATGGAAAATTTTCCGGATCCGCGGGTTACCCGCCGCAACATGGGATACGCCATCGATGTACTGCTCGGGAGCGAGCCTTTCACCCATGGAGGGGAACCCTTCAACTTCTGCAAACTGCTGGCCGGGTCAGAGGGAACCCTTGCTTTTTCACTCCGGTTGAAACTGAATCTCATCCCCCTGCCGCCCAAACAGATGGGACTTGTCTGCGCCCATTTCCGCCTCCTGGAGGAGTCGCTGCACGCCAATCTCATTGCCCTGAAGCACAACCCCCGGGCCGTGGAACTGATGGACGACATCATCCTGCAATGCACCAAAGAAAATATCGAACAGCGCAAGAACCGCTTTTTCGTACAGGGGGATCCGGGCGCCATCCTGATGATCGAATTTGCCTTCGAAACCGCAGAGGAACTGAAAGCCGCCAGCAGCGCCATGATTGCTGAAATGCAGGAGGCCGGACTGGGTTATGCTTTTCCCCTGGTGACCGGCGAAGAACATATCAAAAGGGTATGGTCGCTCCGGACTGCGGGACTGGGGGTGCTGGCCAACGTTCCCGGAGAACGGAAAGGGGTTCCCGGTTTTGAGGATACCGCCGTCCATCCGGAATTCCTGCCCTCCTATGTGGCTGAATTCAAGGAAATCCTGAAGAAATACGGGCTTTCCAGCATTTATTACGCCCATATTGCCACCGGTGAGATCCATTTCCGACCCCTTCTGAACCTGAAAGACCCGGCCGATGTGGAGATATTCAACAAGCTGATGGGTGACCTGGCCGGACTGGTGCGCAAATTCAAGGGTTCCCTCAGCGGTGAGCATGGCGACGGAAGGGTCAGGGGAGCCTTTATCCCCTTTATGCTGGGAGAACGCAACTACCAGCTTATCCGCAAGGTAAAACAGGTCTGGGATCCGGAAAACGTTTTCAACCCGGGCAAAATAACGGATACACCACCCATCACCGGGAATCTGCGCTTTGAACCGGGGACGGTCATCCCTCCGTTTGAAACTGTTTTCGATTTCCCGGCCAGCAAGGGTTTCTTTCCCTTGATCGAAAAGTGCAACGGATCGGGTGACTGCCGTAAGTCGGTTCTGATGGGAGGCACCATGTGTCCCACCTACATGGCTACGCGCGACGAAGACAAAACCACCCGGGGGCGGGCCAACCTGCTGCGGGAACTTCTATCCAGGAATCAGGGTAAAGATCCTTTTGACCAGCCCGAGATCTATCAGATTCTCGACCTGTGCGTTTCGTGCAAGGCATGCAAGTCGGAGTGTCCCTCCAATGTCGACATGGCCAAACTCAAAGCCGAATTCCTGCAGCATTATTACGACATCCACGGAATACCCTTCCGCAGCCGGCTGGTAGCCTATCTGCCGCGCCTTGAAAGGCTGGCCATGCTGGTGCAGCCTCTGTCCAACTTCATGATGCGCCGGGCATTCTTCAAACGGATGGTGGGGTTCCACACCGGTCGCAACCTTCCCGCCCTATCGCGCATCACCCTTCGCCAATGGTACCGGAACGGCGCTGCCCTGCCCGTGGAAAACCGCCAAAAGCGGGTTTACCTGTTCAACGATGAGTTTACCAACTTCAATGAAAGCGACATCGGCATCAAGGCCATTCTGCTGCTCACCCGCCTGGGGTATGAGGTCCGGATACCCAAACACCGGGAGAGCGGGCGCACCTGGCTTTCCAAAGGCCTTGTCCGCACGGCGAAAAAACTGGCCATCGAAAATGTGCTCCTGCTGAAGGAAATCATCTCCGATGAATCGCCTCTGGTCGGAATAGAGCCATCGGCCATCCTGGCCTTCCGCGATGAATATCCCGAGCTGGTGGATGCTCCCCTGAGATCTGCCGCCTCACGACTGGCCTCACAAGCCCTTTTGTTTGAGGAATTCTTCTGCCGTGAAGCCGACCAGGGCCATATCCGGAAGGAATCCTTCACCCGGGAAAAAAGAGAGATCCTGCTGCACGGCCACTGCCAGCAGAAAGCAGTGGCTTCCACGCTGCCCACCCGGAAAATGCTCTCCTTTCCCGAAAACTACAGCGTCAGGGAGATCCCTTCGGGATGCTGCGGCATGGCCGGAGCCTTCGGATATGAAAAGGAACATTATGAGCTGTCGATGAAAATCGGCGAAATGGTTTTGTTCCCCGCCGTACGGGAAGCCCCGGAGGAGGTGCTGGTATCGGCCCCCGGCACCTCCTGCCGTCATCAGATCCACGACGGCACCGCACGGAAAGCTCTCCATCCGGTTGAAATCCTGTACGAGGCGCTCGGGGACTGACTTAAGGCAGAAAAGGCGTACGTATCTCCTATCCGGATAGGGTTTAAGCTGCGCTTCCCGGTAGCAGGCAACCTTTCGTCCATTCCATGATGCAGCCTGCATCCTGCATCGCAGAAATCATCTTTTCCTGCCGCCGTAAAACCGGCTGGCTGCCGTTCGTTGTATCCGGAAAAATGTTATCATACCTGCCAAACTCCCCTTAATTTTTCGTAATATTATGTAGTATTTTAAACCGAACCTATGAAAACAGGAGCCCTCTTTTTCCTGGTGTTTTTTTTCGTCAGCCTGAGCCTGAAAGCTGAAACCGAACCCAACAACTCGATTGCGGAGGCTAATCCACTTACCCTTGGAGGAACCGGGTCCGGCAGTCTGTCGGGGAGCGACAGCGAAGACTGGTTTGTGGTCAACCTTCCCCAGGGGGGGATTTTCAACCTGGTCATCACCAAGACCGGAGCGGGAAACGGTACGGTATATCTGTACGACGGGGAGAAATCCGGGAATCCCGAAATAATCAATACCGGGCTTCAGTATGGCGATTCACCGGCTGGCGGATGGACGCTTTCCCATGCCCTGCTGGATGGCAGGTATTATATCAGGGTCAGGAAATATGGCGATCCGGTCAACTACCAGATTACCACGTCACTGACACTTCCTTCTTTTGCGGAAGACAGGGAGCCCGACGATTCCCTGAAACAGGCACTGGCCATGCCTGTCAGCGGTACGGTGAGCGGGACCCTTCATTACTATGATGCCGGAACAGGCAAAGATATGCGCGACTGGTACAAGGTTGTTGTGCCACAGGCAGGCATCCTTACCATGAAGATCCACAAAAAAGGATCTGGGAACACAACACTTTATCTGCGTGATGAAAACACAACACCAGGGAAATCCCTGTCCAGTTATTACCTTCATTATGACCTTTCTCCCGCGGAAGGCTATTCCTGGAGCTTTCCCGTTATGGCGGGGAACTTCTGGATCCTGGCCGAAGGGGGTGACGGTGTGGTGGACTACCGGATCGAATCCAGCCTGATCCTCCCTCCCTGGGCTGAAGACAACGAGCCGAACGATTCGATGAAGTATGCGATGGATTTCCCGCTGAACGATTCCGTTTCGGGAATTGTCTACTATTACAAGCCGGGAACCGGCCACGATGAAACCGACTGGTATGTCATTCATACCCCCGAATATGGCCAACTCTCCTTTGATGTTTCCAAAAAGGGGATTTACGGTGTTGCAAAACTCAGGGACAGCAGCAAGGATTTAATATTGCAATCCTTTGCTTCGGGAGATCTGGATTATTCTTTGTCGAAAATCGTGCCTGCAGGTACCTATTATCTGGTGTTCTACCATTCTTCCAACTGGCTGCAGTACAAGGCAGGGATGACGTTCATACCGAAACCGTCCGCGGAATTTTCGGCTATCCGGACAGGCAATGCCATTACCTTTGAAAACAGCTCGGCTTACGGGGAAACCTATTCCTGGGATTTTGATGACGGCACCCAATCGACAGCCGTCAATCCCTTTCATGAATATGCAAAACCGGGGGATTACGATGTCTGCCTGATCGCCAAAAATGTGGTGGGATCCGACACAGCCTGCCACCGGCACATCATCCCGGGTATTGACCGGTTCTTCCCGGCAGAGGGTGGCAATTCGGGGGACGTGACTGTTCAGATTTTCGGAGGTGGCCTGGATACCAACTATACCGCAACCATCAGACAGGGATCTGCCGACATAGCTTCATCCAATTTGACAGTTCCGTCCGGTAAAGGTTCCATACAGGTAAGATTTGACCTCAGGGGAAAACCGGTCGGGACCTATGACATGCTGATAGAAAAGCCGGGTGGGCCTTCCTGCCTGATTCCCGGAAGCTTCAAAATCGCCCAGGGAACCAAAGCCGATCCCTGGGTGAAAATATCAGGCCGTAACCGTATCCTGTTCAATACATGGACAACATACACGGTGAATTTCGGCAATAACGGCAATGTGGATGCAGTGGTAACGCCGGTTTGGCTGGCATTTTCCAAAAATCCGGGGCTCGACGTTCAATTAAGTGGTCTGAAATTTTTCAATCCGGATTCCACCTTAATCCTTTCCATTACAAACGAAACCTTCATCGATGTGGATTCCCTTTTCGGAGTGCCGGGTTCTTTTCGGATATATTCCCTGCTTTGTCCTGTTTTACCGGCAAATTACAACGGTTCTTTCAACATCCGCTTAAAAACAGATCAAGATCTTAAGATTTTCAGTTGGACTGAAAAACCATGGTTTCAATCACCAATCAACAAAAATAAAGATGAATGCGTATCTATTATGGTTGGCGATATTCTGGATTTTATGATTCCAGATTTACAGAAGAGAAATATGATTTTTGAATGCTTTAAAGAGAACTTTGAGAGATTGCTGGTTGCTTTTCTAAGAGAATATGAAAGGGATGTAAGAAGAGAACTAATATTAAACCCAACATCTAACGTTGACATCAAAACATTGTTTTGGGGTACATTTACCATGTCAATAAGTTACGTTTTATTATATTGTAAGCGTGAATATAATACCAAAATAACTGATTCGGAAATCGGGAAAATCAAAGAATGGCTTATTAAAAATTATGTTAATCTAGATACATATGCTTTATTTGGCCAATTTAAATCAGGAATGTTACAAATGTCCGCACCAGATTGTAAACCAGAATTAGCACCTGTTCATATCAACCATACTCCTGTAAAAGCAGTTAATTCGCGGGATCCCAACGAAAAGTCGGGTCCTGCAGGCTTCGGAGAGGAGAACTATATAGCATTAACAAAGGAGTTCCCTTACACCATCTTTTTTGAGAACAAATCCTCTGCCACAGCGCCTGCCCATACCATCACCATCACCGACCAGCTGGATACGGCAAAATTGGACCTTTCCTCCTTTGGTTTCGGGGATATTCAGATTGGCGACAGTACCTTGCGGCTCAACTCCGGATTGAAAGAATTCGTACTGGATAAAAAGCTGGACAAGCAAAATGTGGTGGCCCGGATCAGCGGAAAGCTTGATGTAAACACCGGGAAACTTGAATGGAAATTTCGCAGCCTTGACCCGGTTACGCTGGATGATACGGAAGATCCGGATACCGGTCTGTTACCACCCGACGTAATCTCCCCTGAAGGCCAGGGAAGCGTCTCTTTCTTTGTCAGGCTGAAGAATGATCCAGTCCACAAAGGGACTGTCACCAATCAGGCCAGCATCGTGTTCGATGCCAATCCGGCCATCATCACCAACGAACACCTGACCACCTTTGACCTGAAAGCTCCGCAAAGTACGGTGCAATCCCTTGCTGCCACCACCGCAACCCGGCAGTTCACGGTAAAATGGGGAGGAACGGATGACGGTTCGGGGATAGAGGGATTCAACATTTATGTGAAGTCCGACACTGGTTCTTACAGGCCCTGGCTGGCAGGCACCACGGAAACTTCAGCCGTTTACCAGTCCCCTGCCGACGGCACTTTCCAGTTCGCATCTGTGGCGTTTGACAAGGCAGGCAACCGTGAAATCCTGACTGAACTTCCTGATGCCTCAACCCGGGTATTAACGTCGGAGGAAGAGTTGGAGTTGCCAGGCAAGGAGACCGGTGTCTTTCCCTCCCTGATGAACGGGGAACTGACCCTCCGCATCGCATCGTCAGGCAGGTTTACCTTCAGGATGTACGGTACCGACGGCAGGATCATAATGGAAAAAGAGATCCCGGGAGGTTCGGTGACAACCCTGCGACCGGGTTTCCTGTCGCAAGGCCTCTACTTATGGGAACTGGTGAATAAGAATGGTGCCATAAGGAAGTCCGGCAGGTTGGTATCCAGATGAAGACGGAAATCAGTCCGGCAGGATAAGCTCTTTCCCTTTGTTGTCGAAGAAAAGGGCTTCCTTGATTTTCGCCATCCGTTGACGCGCATAGGCCTCGTTGGGGGCTCCCTTTCCCCCCTCTTCCAGATAGCGCCTGTAATATTGGAAGGCCACTGTTTTGTCGCTTTCAAACTCCTCATAGGTGGTAGCCATCTCAAAAAGCACCTCAAAATCGCCGGGATCCAGCTCCAGTACCTTTTCATAGGCTTCAACAGCCCGCGAAAACTCCCGGCGCAGTCCGTGGAGCTGGGCCAGGTTCCGGTGAATGGAGGGAAGATACCAGGGAACAGACAGCTTTTCCGCAGTTTGAAGATAACGGATGGCTTCCCCGAAACTCTTCAGGTTTTTATGGCACAATCCAAGGTAAAAGCAAATCAGCGGGTCGTTGGGGGCAAGGTAAAGGGCGGGCTCCAGGATCCGGAGGGCCTCCTCCTCCCGCTTGCTGAAATACAGGACCACTCCGTACTCCTTTCGCACCACCAGGGTAGTATCGTTGTGCGAAAGAAACCGTTCATATCCTTCCGCGGCCCGGTCATAGGCATTCAGGTAATAATCGTTCCGGGCCAGCCGGAGTTCCAGAAGTGAATTGCGGGGAAAGAGTTCCAGACTATTCGTTAAGTAAACCCCGGCCAGGGCAAAGGCGGTATCCTGCTGCAAAAGGGTGGACAGGGCCAGCGTGCTCCCATAATCCCGGGGATTCATCGCCAGCACCTGCATGAACCGGTCGCGGGCTTCCCGGTTTTTTCCCAGCCGCGAGGCGCTGATGGCCAGCTGCCGGTTATACACCAGATGCAGGGAGTCGGAATTGCGCAGTTCCGAAAACAGCCGGTAAGCCTCTTTGTTCTCCTGCATGGAAAGCAGAAGTCTTCCCATCCGCGCTCTCAGGGGCAGGTCGGAAGAATCCAGGGCCACCGCTTTCCGGAAGGCCTCCAGGGCATCGGGGGCGTTGCCCATAAGCTGATAAATATCAGCCAGTTCCGACCACCAACGGATGTTGAGCGAATCCTTGTATACTGCCTCCCGCAAAGCTTCCACCGCCCCCGGGTAGTCAAACCGCTCCCGCAACGCCACTCCCCGCCGGTATTCCGCATACCCCACCCGGCCGGACAGGGCAAGGGTGTCTTCACTCTCCGCCTCCCCGGCCAGGGATTCCTGCACCTCCCAGGGTACCCCGGCCGGTTCCTCCTCCTGTGCGGCGAGAACATCACAACATACACACAACACAACAACAGGCCACAGTCTGGTCATCGGCTGTAAAACTCAATTAGTATCCTGTTATAGATATATAATTTCACTGATGATGTACATATCCGGGATTTGCTGAGAAAGCGGTAAAAATATATTAATCATCATCAGCAGCCACGGTTTTCTGAAAACAGGGGAATGGTGACCTGATCCGTTCATAACTCACTCACCCTAAAGGATTAAAGGGAAGATGAATCCCCGGACCAGGAGTGCCGCCCGGAAGATTTGCCTACTGCAACACGAAGCTGATGGGCACCGTGTAGGAGACATTGACGTTTTTCCCCCGTTGTTTGCCGGGCTGCCACCTGGCCATGGCATTAACCACCCTGAGGGCCTCCTTGTCGAGCACCGGATCCACACCGCGCACTACCTTGGCATTCTTCACGCTCCCGTCGGCCGAGACCACGAAGGTGACATACACCTTCCCCTGAATTCCGTTCTCCTGGGCCACCGGAGGATAATCGATATGCTGGGCAATGAACTGACGCAAAGCTGTTTCTCCGCCCGGATACTCGGGCATCTCCTCCACAATGGTGAAAACCACCTCGTCCGGGGAAAGCTCGCCGTTACTCTCCAGTCTTGCTTCCGGGCGCAGTTCAGGAATCTCCCTGCTCCTTGAGAGCATCAGGAAAGTAAGGCGCTTACTGGTGTCCTGCGTGGTCACCATTTTGAATCTCCGCGAAGCCAGGATGGATTCCAATTCAATGATCGCCTCAGGAGATCCCGAAATTTTCAGCAGCGAATCGCTCCTTTCGATCGTCAGGGTCTCCCCGGCCCCGGAGTCCAGCTTCGAACTGGTTTTCTTTTCACAGGCAAACACGACCACCAAAGCCAGGGCGATCATCAATCCTGACGCGATTTTAATCCCCGCAACTTTGCGGGAGGGAATTTTCGTCATCATTTTAAAACGGTTTTTTAAGAGTGAATAGTTGAAATGGTGGGCGGCATACACCTGGGTGCCTGCAAACCCCGACAATAAAAGATTTTTGTATTCGGCGGGGGTGATGCCCGAACGGAGAACCGCCCTGTCTACCAGGTACTCGTGGTTTTCGCGGACTGCCCGCTTCAGCAACCAGATGAACGGGTTGAACCACTGAAAAATCAGCAAGATATCGAGCAACAGAATATCCCAGGTATGCCCCTGCCGGATGTGCTCGCGCTCATGGTATACGATCCGGTCGTAACCCGGGAGGCGCGTATACTCCTCCGGAACAAAGAGATAATGGAGAAACGAAAAGGGACTGCTCCCCTCCCGGGTGACCACCATCCTGAAGTCCCCTTCGTCGGAGACCCTGCCCCGGCGGATGATCCGCAGTATCTGCAGCAGCCGCAGCAGGGTGATCAGGGTCATTGCCCCCACTCCCGCCAGCCAGAGCGTTACCACCAGCCGCGAGGAAACCACCAGCCGCTCCACATCCCCCGAAAGGTTCTCCCGCTCCACCAGCACTGTTTCCAGCAAATTCCGGTAGGGCGTCACCGTCACTTCCGGAAGAACAACCGGCCGGGGCGCCAGCACCGGAATGACCAGCAGCGGCAATAACAGGGAATATAAAACGGAAAAAAGAAGAAACAACCGGTTGGTTCCGAAAAAGGTCTCTCTCCTCAATAGCAGTAAATAAACCAGGGCAAACAGCGTCAGGCTGATCCCCGATTCCAAAAGGTAGTTGACCAGATTATGCATCCTGCTCCTCCTCTTCAGCAATGATATCCTCCCTGACCTGTCGCATCAGCTCATCCAGCTCGGCCACCGACAAATTGTCCTCCTTCGCAAAAAAGGAAACCATCTCCCGGAACGAACCGCTGAAATAATTCTTCATGAAGTTCTTCATGTACGTGCGCGTATAATCGTTCCTGGCCACCAGCGCAAAATACTCATGCGTCTTTCCGTATGCCGTATGGTCGACAAATCCCTTCTGCTCCAGAATCCTTACGATTGTCGATACCGTGCTGTAAGCCGGTTTCGGCTCGGGAAACCGTTCTATGATATCCTTCACGAAACCCTTCTCCAGATCCCACAAAATCTGCATGATCTGTTCTTCCGCCCTTGTCAGCTCTTTCATCGCGAATCCGTCTTTTGTTGCACGTTGGTGAAGTGTTGCCCGAATAACAACGGTTGGCAGGCCGCCGGTTATTGCAGCACGAAGGCCACCGGCAGCACCAATTGCACCTTTACCGGCTTCTCCTTGATTTTTCCGGGCCTCCAAACCGGCATCAGCTCCACGACCCTGGCCGCCTCCCTGTCCAGCAGGGGATCCACACCGCGGGCTACCTGCGTCTCTCCCACCCTGCCCGATTCATCGACCGTAAACCTGACAAACACCTTACCCTGAATGCTGTCCTTCCTTGCTTTTTCCGGATAAACCAGGTTCGTCAGGATAAATTTCTGCAGCTCCCCGAAACCTCCCGGAAATTCCGGCATTACCTCCGCTTCGGTATAGACGCTGTCTTCCGCAGTCCCCTGGTTCTCCGTCGCCCCGGCATTGCCTGCCAAAAGGAGCAGAAAAACCATTAATCCGATACCATTTGCTCTCATATCCGTTATTTTACAGGTCGGCACTGCTGTCGTGACAGGCCGGCAGCTTCCCCGGCCGCCTCTTCCCCGTCGCGTTTCTGTTGCCGGGTGTAAATATACAACTAATAATTTAGTTATACAACTAATTTATTAGTTTTATTTTCGGATGTTGGTTTTTCCCTGCTTGCAGGCAACGGAGTTCACTTATGACAGGGAAGCGGATGAAATTTGGTATTTTTGCCGCAAAACCGTCTGCATGCTGCCCTATCTTCAGGCCGAGAATCTCTCCAAACGATACGGCGATCTGCTGTTGTTTGAGAATGTCTCCTTTACGGTCAACCAGGACCGCAAGGTGGCGCTGATTGCCCGGAACGGGGCGGGGAAAAGCTCCTTGTTCGACCTTCTGGCCGGGAAAGAGGCCCCCGATGCAGGGAAGATCACCTGGACCAACGGCATCCGGCTGGGTTACCTGGAGCAGAGTCCTTCCCTAAATCCGGAGAATACGGTACTGGCCGAAATATTTGACGTGGAAACCGAGCAGATGCGGGCGGTCAGGGAATATGAGAGGGCCCTGGCCCACAACGACCAGGCGGCGGTCGTGGCAGCCAGCGCAGCGATGGACCTGCTGGGAGCCTGGGATACCGAAGCACAGGTCAGGCAGATTCTGAGCAGGCTACGGATCACCGATCTGGATGCCAGGGTCGGCGAATTGTCGGGAGGCCAGCAGAAACGGCTCGGCCTGGCCAAAGTACTGGTGAGGCAGCCCGATTTCCTGCTCCTCGACGAGCCCACCAACCATCTGGACCTTGACATGGTGGAATGGCTGGAGAACTACCTGCGCCGGACCAATGCAACCCTGCTGATGGTCACCCACGACCGCTATTTCCTGGACCGGGTATGCGACGAGATTCTGGAACTCGACGACAACGAGATCATCCGCTACCGGGGCAATTACAGTCTTTTTCTTCAAAAGAGGGAGGAAAGGCTGCAGGTGAAGGAGGCCACCCTCAACCGGGCCAGGAATCTTCTGCGCACCGAGATGGAGTGGATGCGGCGGATGCCTAAGGCCAGAAGCCACAAATCGCGGTACCGGGTGGAAGGTTTCTATGAACTGCGTGAGAAGGCCAAACAGCCTCCCTCTGATAAATCGATCGGATTGAATGTCCGCTCTGCACGGCTTGGAAAAAAAATTCTCGAAATCAGGAATCTATCCAAATCGTACGGAGAGGTGACCCTGGTTTCCGATTTCACCTACTCCTTCTCTCGTTATGAAAAGGTGGGGATCGTAGGCAACAACGGAACCGGCAAGACCACATTTCTGGACCTGGTGACCGGATTGCGGAAACCCGATTCCGGAAGGGCGGATCCCGGGTCGACCATCCGGTTCGGCTACTACCGCCAGGAGGGTATTCAGTTCAATCCCCGCGAAAAGGTGCTGGATGCCGTCCATAAGATTGCAGAGTACCTCCTGTTTGAAGACGGCACCCGGATGACCGCCTCGCAGATGCTCACCCACTTTCTCTTTCCCCCCTCAACGCAGCATGATTACATTGAAAAGCTGAGCGGCGGAGAGAAAAGAAGGCTTTACCTCTGTACGGTACTCATGCAGAACCCCAACTTCCTGCTGTTGGATGAGCCCACCAACGATTTTGATATCCTGACGCTGAACGTTCTGGAAGAATACCTGCAGGCCTTTGAAGGCTGCCTGGTGGTGGTCTCGCACGACCGGTTTTTCATGGACAAGATTGTCGATCATCTGTTTGTCTTCGACGGAAAAGGGAGCATCCGGGATTTCCCGGGCAATTACACCCAATATCGGGATTCGCCCGACGAGGTTCCTTCTCCGGCACAGGCGGGAAGGAAGGAAATGCGCCCGGTAAAGGAGCGCCCTGCCGGAAAAGAGGAGGGCAACAAGCTTACCTTTAAGGAAAAAAGGGAACTGGAGCAGCTGGAGGCAGAAATCGGATTCCTGGAAGCCAGGAAAAGGGAGCTGGAAGAGCTGCTCAGTTCGGGAACCATAGACCACGAAGCGCTGTTTGCCTCTTCCCTGGAGATAGGTCGCCTCGGACAGGAGCTGGAGGAAAAAGAGCTTCGCTGGCTGGAGCTGAGCGACAGAGAGGGATGATCCCCTGCTTTTCCGCAAGCTACTGTTGCCTTCCCCAACAGATTGCAGTGACCGAATCTGCACCCGCACCTCCTGCAGGAATCGCATACCTCCCGGGGATGCAAAAAAAATCCCGCAGATTCCTTACTCCGGTACCTGGTTTCGGGATGAAACCAGGATGCGGTTCTCCGGCATCTGCGGGATCAGGCCCTTCCCTTTCAACAGGTCTCAGGAAAAGGCGCGGGTTTAGGGTTATCCGAGCGAATAGCCCTCGCGGTAGGGATAGTGAAGCAGGGCGGCGGCGGACCCGTCATCATCGATAAACGATTCGGAAGCCGGATCCCATCGGATGGTCCGTTTCAATTCGCAGGCGATATTTCCCAGGGTACAGGCCGTACAGGAGCGGTGGCCCACTTCAACGGGAACGGCAGGATCTTTTCTCTCGCGCACCGCCTCGATAAAGTTGAGCTGGTGAGGGATCTTGGTCTCATAGGGCGTATTATCGGCCGTTTCGGGTTTGGCCGGTATCCAGGAGGGGTCGGAGGCATCAAAAGCGCCGCGGGTAACCATGATCCATCCGTTCTCTCCGATGAACTTCACCCCCTTGGTCAGTTTCTCATCAAAAGGTTCCGAAGTCATCACCGTGCCGTTGGCATATTTAAAGGTCATGAATTCAGTGCCGTCGCCCACCGGTGCGATTTCCACAGGGCCGCTGTTGTCCATGCCCAGGGCCCACTGGACCACATCGAACATATGGGCTCCCCAGTCGGTGGTGAAGCCGCCGCCCATTTCCTTGTACCAGCGCCAGGCACCCCAAAGGGTCTCATCCTGGTCGGGGTCCAGCGTGATCGGCGGATTCAGCTCATGGTTGAAATGGATATCCCCCGGCAGGGGCCCCAGCCAGAGATCCCAGTTCAGGTCGGCAGGCAGCGGCTCTTCCGGAAGGTCGTAGGGCTTCGGGGGTGCCCCCACATAAGCATGGGCCGTGATGATCTTTCCAAGCGTGCCCTCCTGCACCAGTTTTGCAGCATGCTGAAAATTCGGATCCGAGCGCTGCTGGCTGCCCACCGCCAGGATCCGGTTGCTCTCCCGCACGGCTTTGCGCAGTTCCTGTCCTTCATGGATGGTGAAAGTCAGCGGTTTTTCCAGGTACACGTCCTTGCCCGCCTTTACCGCCGCTATGGCGATGATCGCATGGTAATGATCGGGAGTGGCAATGACCACCGCGTCGATATCCTCCCGCGCCAGAAGTTCCTGGTACTTTTCATAGGTTTGGATCTCTGCCGTTTCTCCCTTCTGGGCATAATGGGCCTTCACCCTCTTCTCAAAACGCTGACGCTTGATGCCGTAAACATCAGAGCCGGCAAGAACCTTCACCCCCGGGATGTTGATAAACCCGTTCAGCAGGAACATTGCCTGCCTGCCCATGCCGATGAAACCCAGCCTCAGGTCGGAGGTACCCTCCATTTTCGGTTTACAGGAAATCATCCCCGGGATGACTGAAATCCCTGCAATACCCACCGCAGCAGTGCCCAGAAACCGCCGCCTTGTCATTTCACTTCTCTTTAAATTCTTCATCTGTCTCTTTTATGGTGTTTTTATTCAAGTATCCGCTTAAGGCACCGGAACGAGAAGCACCGGCAGCATGGAAAAAGCCGGCCGGAAAAGTTTCTGATCCTTTCCGATGGGGTGAAAGTAATTTTTTTGGACCGAATCCCAAAGTTTTTTTTGCAGAATATAACCCGGGAAATCCTGGTTTCTATTCCCCCACCTTCCCTGTCCGGTATTTCCGGCTGGGAGATCGTGGAGATTCGGTTTGAAGGAGTTCTTGCCTGTCCCTTTCTGAAAGCCTGAGATAACGGTGGACTACAACAGGGGAATATGTTGCAAAGCATGTCAAAGCCGGCCGTTTTGGCTTCCGTGTTCGTACACGGAAGGATTTTTATCTTTATTTTTGGAACTTTCGGAAGCTGAACCAGGAACATAATGGCATCGGAGCAGAACAGGCAGATTCGGATCAGGGACATTGCCCGCAGGGCAAATGTTTCTTCCGGCACGGTTGACAGGGTGCTCCACAACCGGGGGGAGGTTTCTGAACATACTCGCAGCAGGGTATTGCAAATCATCGAGGAGCTGAAATACCAGCCCAACATTCTGGCGAGTGCCCTGGCATCGAAAAGGCAGCCCTTTTTTGTAAGCCTGCTGCCCGAACCTTTGTCGGTGCAGGGTTACTGGACCCGGCCAGCCCGCGGTTTGCAGAAAAAAATCGATGAGCTGAAATATTATGGTTTTGTGACCAGGCAGCTAACCTTCAGTCAGTTCAATGCAGCCGATTTCCGCGAAAAAGCAGCCCGGGTGGTTTCGCTCAGGCCCGACGGGGTTGTATTGGCGCCCTTCTTTCACCGTGAAACTCTGGAACTGGCCGGTGAGCTCCGCCGGAACAAAATCCCTTTTGTATTTATCGATTCCGACATTCCCGGACAGGGGCAACTGGCCTTTGTCGGCCAGAATTCCAATCAGTGCGGCAGGCTTTCGGCCCGGCTTCTCGCTGGCATCGCTCCTTCAGGCTTTCTGCTGATCCTTCATTTCGGCAAGGAGACGGATAAGCAAACCCATCTGTTGCAGCGGGAAAGGGGATTCTGCGATTGGTTTGGGGAACACAGGCCGGGCCGCACGATCATGACCTGCGACGTTCGTCTTCCCGAATCGCAAGTGGCCGATGATCTGCTCAACGCCATCCTGCAGAAGGAATTGCCGGCCGGCATCTATGTGACCAACTCAAAAGTACACCTGGTCGCTGCATTTTTACATAAACGGCTGCAGGGCCACATTCCCCTGATAGGGCATGACCTGCTCAGAGAGAATGTGCGTTTCCTGAAAAGCGGCGTGGTGGATTTTCTCATTTATCAGCATCCCGAGGAACAGGGATACCATGCTCTTGACCTCCTCGTGCGCAGTGTGGTCCAGAAATCGGAGGTTAAATTGCTCAATTACACCCCGACCGACATCATGGTACCTGAAAACGTAGATTATTACACTGAATTTAATTAATTGAATATGAAGACAATGTCGTTTGAAGATTTAAGAGGGAAGGTGGTTGTGATCACCGGAGGGGCCGGGGTCCTGGGCTCCAGCATGGTCAGGGCCATGGCATCGGCCGGCATGAAAGTGGCCATCGCCGACCGCAACAAGGAATCGGCCGACAAGATGGCTGCCGAAATTGCGGCTGAGTTGAATGCGGAGGTCATCGGAGTGGAAACCAATGTCCTCGACAAGGAATCGCTCCTGCAGGCCAAGGCTGAAATCAACAGAAAACTGGGTGACATCGACATGCTGATCAATGCTGCGGGGGGTAACAGCCCCCAGGCCACCACCCAGGTGGAGCAGGTAGATGAAAAAGACCTCGACAATCTGGAAACTACCTTTTACGGCCTTCAAACGGAAGGTTTCGACAAGGTATACTCCCTGAATTTCACCGGGACTCTGCTGCCCACCATGGTTTTTACCCTCGACATGCTGAAGAAAAAGAAGGGGGTGGTGATCAACATTTCCTCCATGAATTCCTATAAGCCGCTCACCAAGATTCCCGCCTACTCGGCCGCCAAGGCCTCGGTCAACAATTTTACGCAGTGGCTGGCCGTGCACCTCGCCAAAGTGGGCATTCGCGTCAATGCCATCGCCCCGGGCTTTTTTATTACGAAACAAAACCGTTTCCTGGTACTGGACGAAAAAACGGGAGGCTTCTCCCCCCGCGGACAGAAGATCATCAACAACACCCCGATGGGCAAATTCGGGGAGCCCGACGACCTTCAGGGCACGACGCTTTTTCTTTTGTCTGACATTTCTTCGTTCGTAACCGGAATTGTTGTTCCTGTTGACGGGGGTTACAGCGCTTTCGGAGGGGTATGACCGGGAAGCACTGAGGCGGCATGCAAGGAACCTAATGTAAATAATGCAATAACCGGAAGTGAATTACAACCATCTAATTTTGATAAAATGAAAAGAAGAGATTTTTTAGCGGCGTCGGGCGCCATGGTAGCCGGTTCGATGTTTGTCAACCCGCTGGGAGCGGCGGCGGCCGGCTTCCCCGCACCCAAAAGGAGACTGGCCCTCGTAGGCACGGGGAGCCGGGGCAACGGATTCTGGGGCCGGAATGTCTTGCGGCAATACGGCGATCTCGTCGAATTCGTCGGATTGTGCGACATCAATCCCGGGAGGGTCGAATACGCCAAAACCTTCATCGGCGCCTCCTGTCCGACCTTCACCAATTTCGATGAGATGATGGTCCGGACCAAACCCGAGCTGCTGATCGTCACCACAGTCGATGCCACCCACGACCATTTCATCGTCAAGGGGCTTGAAGCGGGTTGCGATGTGCTGACCGAGAAGCCGATGACCACCGATGAATTCAAATGCCAGGCCATCCTGGATGCGGAAAAAAGAACCGGCAGGAAAGTGATCGTCGGCTTCAACTACCGCTATGGCACCCAGTTCACCCGCATCAAGGAGCTGCTGGCCGAAAAACGGGTCGGTGAAATCACTTCGGTCGATTTCCACTGGTATCTCAACACCTTCCACGGCGCTGATTACTTCCGCCGCTGGCACGGGCAGCGCGACAAGAGCGGCACCCTGCTCTGCCACAAAGCTTCTCACCATTTCGACCTCCTGAACTGGTGGATCGACAGCGACCCTGTCGAAGTTTTCGCCTATGGTGCTCTCGAGCACTATGGAAAGAACAACCCGTTCCGGGGGCCCAACTGCCGTACCTGCGGGTACCGCGACAAGTGCAAGTTCTTCTTCGACATCACCCGGAACCAGGAATATATGAAGTTGTACGTCGAGAACGAGAAATACGACGGCTATTTCCGCGACAACTGCCTGTGGCGCGAGTCGATCGACATCTTCGACAAAATGGCGGTCCAGATCAAGTATGCCAACCATGTGCAGGTAAGCTATTCACTGACCACCTATAGCCCCTATGAAGGGCTTACCATTGGTTTCAACGGCCGGAAAGGAAGGCTGGATTCATGGGAAGGGCTGCCCTGGCGGCAGCAGGAGCTGGCCAACCAGGCGGAGCTTCATGCCCGTGAAATGAGCCAGGAGAAAGAGGAAACCGGCCGGTATGACGAGATTTACGTATCCGACAATTTCGGGAAGACGGAACTGGTGAAGGTTCCCCACGTGAGGGCCGGCCATGGAGGCGGCGATGTAAGGCTCCAGGACAAGATCTTCCGCAATCCGGCCATGGAGGATCCCCTCCGACATGCCGCCGGCACCCGCGACGGGGCCATGTCGGTGCTCATCGGGGTGGCTGCCCGCAAATCAATCGACGAGGGCAGACCGGTCAAAATTGAGGAGCTTACCGACCTGGTTCCCCACCCTTCCCGCGGCGTGTGAAGGCATTGGCCCGCAACCTGATCTGACACCGCTGACGGCTTATCCGACCTTTCCCCATTCCCGTAAAAAGGGTGAAGGTGCGGTACGGGACTGGCAGCCTTGTATTTCATGGGTATCAAAACAATAAAACAAGAGATTATGAGCATCATTTTGAAGAATAACTGTAAATATGCCCTGCTGGTACCTACCAGCATGGGCGTACGCATCACGCCGGTGAACGGCCAGCCGGTCCACAGCAGCAACCTGTATGAAATGCAGGCTACCAGTGCCGAGACCAATGTGGCCAGCATCGCCTCGTACCTGGGCATGCCTGTGAAAGTGCTGACCACTTTCGTAAAGGACAGTCCCGTCGCCGGTTTCATCAAGTCGAACCTGCGCAGCAGGAACATGGATTTTGAAGGAGCGGAAGTACCGCAGGGAGGCCCCTGGGGATACCGGCACCAGTTCAACATTGCCGACAGTGGCTTTGGCTCACGCGGTCCCCGCGTCCAGAACGACCGGGCCGGCGAAGTCGGGCGCACCCTGAACGTGAAGGACTTCGACCTGGAAAGAATTTTCGCCCGCGAGGGTGTCCGCATCGTCCATCTTTCAGGCCTTATCGGAGCCCTGTCGCCCGACACCAGCGAGTTCTGCCTTCAACTGGCCCGCTATGCCCGGAAATTCGGCACCCGTATCTCCTTTGACCTGAACTATCGGGCAACCTTCTGGAAGGGACGCGAACAGGAACTTCACGCCATTTTTGCCGAGATTGCCTCCCTCTCCGACATCCTGATCGGAAACGAGGAAGATTTCCAGCTTTGCCTGGGGATTGAAGGTCCGGAAGCCGGCGGGAAAGCTTTGGCCTCGGCCATGGACGGTTTCAGGGAGATGATTGGACGTGTTAAGAGGAGCTATCCCGGCACCTCGGTGTTTGCCACCACCCTGCGGGAGGTGGTCAGCGCCAACGAACATCTCTGGGGAGCCATCATGCTGGAGGCAAACAACTGGCATGTGGTCGAACCCCGCAGGATTCAGGTGCTCGACCGCATCGGCGGCGGCGACGGCTTTGTGGGGGGGCTTCTCTATGCCATCCTGAAGGGCTGGGAACCGGAAAAGTGGCCCCAGTTCGGCTGGGCCACCGGAGCCCTGGCCACCACCTTCCTCACCGACTACGCGCAGCCGGCCGACGAGGAGATGGTCTGGAGCATCTGGAAAGGCAACGCCCGCGTAAAAAGATAGGAACAGCCCGGCATTCAGTATGGCTGTGTTCCCCTGGAAAACAGGAAAGCTCCAGACTGTGGGGTCTGGCAACATCAGGCTGCCGGCAGCTGATACCACCCTGCCAGGCGTGACGTCCGGCACAACCTGCTGAAGGCCTGGCCGCAGCAAGGATTGAGTTAAATATTTGATGGATGGAATATGATGTACTATGAAACAGGGTCTGTGCACCACGACCTCAGTGGTCAGGACCTGAAAGAAGGCCTTTACGAAGCCCTTGCCCGGATCGGCCGGCGTAACAAGGTGCTTGCGATACCTCCCGATTATACCCGCCTGCCCAGCAGGGCGGGCGAACTGACCCGCTTTGCCTGGCAGTATTTCGGCGACAGGCTGACCGACATCCTGCCCGCTCTGGGAACCCACACCCCGATGACCGACCCTCAGATCAGCCACATGTTCGGGGAAACTCCCCGTTCTCTCTTCCGCGACCATGACTGGCGGAACGATGTGGTTACCCTGGGCTACGTCCCCGGCGAATATGTCAGCGAGGTTTCCGGAGGGGCTGTCGATTATCCATGGCCGGCACAGGTCAACAAACTGCTTGTGAACGGCCGTTTCGACCTGATTCTCTCCCTGGGACAGGTGGTTCCCCACGAAGTGGTGGGGATGGCCAACTACAACAAGAACATTTTTGTCGGCACCGGCGGCGCCGAGGGGATCAACAAAAGCCACTTCATCGGCGCAGCCTATGGCATGGAGCGGATGATGGGCAGAGCCGACACCCCGGTACGCAGGATTTTTAACTATGCTTCAGAACGGTTCGCCTCGCATCTCCCCATCGTCTATGTGCAGACCGTCGTGGGTGTGAACGGCGAAGGCAGGCTGCAAACCTACGGGCTTTTCGTAGGCGACGGTTTCGATGTTTTCGAAAAGGCGGCCCGGCTGTCGCTCCAAGTCAATTTCCTGATGGTGAGCAAACCGTTGACAAAGGTGGTGGTATGGCTCGATCCCGCCGAGTTCAAGAGTACCTGGCTGGGGAACAAAAGCATCTACCGCACCCGCATGGCCCTGGCCGACGGGGGTGAACTGATCGTTCTGGCGCCGGCGCTGCGGGAGTTCGGCGAAGACCGCGAGATAGACCGGCTCATCAGGAAATACGGCTATTTCGGCACTCCTTACACCCTCCGGGCCACGCGCGAGAACCAGGACCTCCGCGACAACCTGGGAGCGGCTGCCCATCTGATCCACGGTTCGTCGGAAGGACGTTTTACCATTACTTACTGCCCCGGAAAGCGGGAGGGCAATCTCACCCGTGCAGAGATCGAAAAAGCGGGATTCCGCTGGGGTGATTTTGATGAAATGACCGGCCTTTACAACCCGGAGGTCCTGAAAGACGGCTTCAATACCCTGCCCGGCGGGGAGGAGATTTTTTATATCTCCAACCCGGCGCTGGGGCTGTGGGCCCATAAGGACCGTTTCAGCCAGTAATGCCGTAGAAGGTGCCACCGCCATCTCCAACTCCGGGCTTTTCCATGCCGGAACCGGCAAGCCGGAGACAGGCGGAGGCCAACCAGGGTGAAACCAACCATAAGAAACAGTCAAGCGATAACCAAATGGACAGGGTAAACTGGGGAATCATCGGTGCCGGGAATGTCACGGAGGTGAAGAGCGGACCTGCCTTGTACAGGACGGAGCGTTCACGTCTGATGGCCGTCATGCGGCGCGACGGGGAGAAAGCGGCCGGTTTTGCCCGCAGGCATGACGTTGGCCGCTGGTATACCAAAGCCGATGATCTCATCCATGATCCGGAGGTGAATGCCGTTTATGTAGCCACCCCTCCCTCTACCCACTCCTTGTATGCCAGCCTGGCCATGAAGGCCGGTAAACCGGTCTATGTCGAAAAACCCATGGCTGCCAGGTACGACGAGTGCCTTGAAATGCTCAGGGTTTCCCGCGAAACAGGGATGCCTCTGTTTGTGGCCTATTACCGCAGAACCCTCCCAGCCTTTCTGAAGGTGAAGGAACTGATCGATGCCGGCGAAATCGGAAAGGTGCTGACCGTTTCCATCCGTTTGCACCGGCAGGCGGCCGAAAGAGAGCAGGAACCGGCGGCCATGGACTGGCGCGTAGATCCCGCCATTGCCGGAGGAGGCTACTTTTATGATCTGGCCTCCCACCAGCTCGACTACCTCGATTTCCTGTTCGGTCCCCTCAGCGGGGTCAGGGGCACCGCGGCCAACATGGCGGGATTGTACCCTGCCGAAGATACCGTGACGGGAACCTTTGCCTTTGCCGACGGAATGCCCGGCAGCGGAAGCTGGTGTTTTGCCTGCGGAAAAGAGGCCGAAACCGACCTGATGGAGTTCACCGGAGAAAAGGGAAGGATCACCCTGCCCTGCTTTCAACACGGAGAGATGATCCTGGAAAACCGGCAGGGACGCCACGCCTTCCGGTTCGTCAACCCTGAGCACATCCAGCAGAACCTGGTCAGGCAGGTAGTCGGAGCGCTGCTCGACGGCACCCCCTGCGTGAGCACCGGCGAATCGGCAGCCCGGACCAACCGGGTCTTGGAAGAGATGACCGGCTCCTATTACGGAAAAAGGGAAGAAAACCCCGCTGTCCCGGCAGGCAGCGGTCAACACCGGCAAGATCAGGAATACCACCCGGAATGAAACGAGCATGGTGCTTCGACCACAAAAGGGTATGGATATTAGCTCCATGCGGGTTCCACGGGTTTGAAGAGCCGATCGGGCATGCCCGTGATATTTGATTGAAATACAATATATTAAATAGCATATATACGAGTGAAAATTATCATCGACGATAAGATACCTTACATCCGGGGGGCCTTTGAGCCGGTAGCCCGGGTTGGCTACCTGCCGGGAAGCAAAACCACCCCTGCGGATGTAAGGGATGCCGGGGCGCTGGTAACCCGGACCCGCACCCTGTGCAATGAACAGTTGCTGAAGGATTCGGCGGTGAAATTCATAGCCACGGCTACCATCGGCTACGACCACATCGATACCCTTTACTGTGAGAAAGCCGGCATCGGGTGGACCAATGCCCCGGGCTGCAATGCCGATAGTGTGGTGCAGTATGTGGTGGCGGCCCTGTTTTCATGGGCTTTGGCCGGGGGAATCACCCTGCGGGGGCTTACCATTGGCGTGGTGGGCGTCGGCAACGTGGGCTCCCGGGTGGCCCGTTTGTGCGAACTGCTGGACATGCGGGTGTTGCTCAACGACCCTCCCCGCGAACGGGCCGAAGGCGGAACAAGCTTCGTCTCTCTGGAGACAGTCAGGCGCGAATCGGACATCCTCACCCTGCATGTCCCCCTCACCGGGGAAGGGCCCGACGCCACCCATCACCTCGTTGACGGGGAGTTTCTCTCAGGGCTGCCCCGTAAGCCCCTCCTGATCAACACATGCAGGGGAGAGGTCAACGATACCGGCGCGGTGACCGAAGCCCTCGAAAAGCGGCTCATCGCCGGCTATATCGCCGATTGCTGGGAAAACGAACCGGCCGTCAATCCGGCACTGGTGGAGCGGGCCTTTCTGGCAACACCCCACATCGCCGGCTATTCGCGCGATGGCAAAGCCAACGGAACCCGCATGAGCGTTCGGGCGGTAAGCCGCTTTTTCAACCTGGGCCTTGACCATTGGGAACCTTCGGGCGTGGAGCCTCCCGCCAAGAGCATGCTGACCCTCGACGGGAAGGGCAAGGAGAAGGAAGCGGTGATCGCCGAAGCGGTGATGGCTACCTACGACATCGGGGCCGACGACCGGCTGCTGCGCAACAACCCCGGGCTTTTTGAAAAATACAGGGGCGACTATCCCGTACGGCGCGAATTCCCCGCCTATACCCTGCTCCCCCTGAACATCACCGGAGATACCCTCCGTACCCTGAGGAAAATGGGATTTCAAATACAAGATAACATAGATTAATTAAGCAAAGAAAAAATGAAAGATTTAGCTGACATTGGATTGATCGGGTTGGCCGTCATGGGCGAAAACCTGGTGCTGAACATGGAGAGCAAAGGCTTCACGGTGGCGGTCTTCAACCGTACTGTATCGAAAGTAGACGATTTCATCCACGGACGCGGCGCCGGCAAGAAATTCATCGGGGCGCACAGCATCGAAGAGCTGGTGGCCTCCCTGAAAAGGCCCAGGAAGATTATGATGCTGGTGAAGGCCGGCAAACCGGTCGACGATTTTATCGAATTGCTGATCCCTCATCTGGAGCCGGGCGACATCATCATCGACGGGGGGAATTCCCACTTCCCCGACTCGATACGGCGCACCAAGTATGTGGAAGGCAACGGATTGCTGTTCATCGGCACCGGGGTATCGGGAGGCGAAGAGGGTGCCCTGCTCGGCCCGTCGATGATGCCCGGCGGCTCGCCCGCCGCCTGGCCCCATGTAAAGGAGATTTTCCAGGCGGTTGCCGCCAAGGTGGAAGACGGCTCCCCCTGCTGTGACTGGGTGGGCGAAGGCGGCGCCGGACACTTTGTGAAGATGGTTCACAACGGCATCGAATACGGTGATATGCAGATCATCAACGAAGCCTACCATTTGATGAAAGATCTCCTGGGCATGGACGCCTTCGAACAGCATGAGGTGTTCAAAAAATGGAACACCGAAGAGCTCGACAGTTATCTGATCGAGATCACCCGGGACATCCTGGCCTTCAGGGATGCCGATGGAGAAGCCCTGGTGGAGAAGATCCTGGATACCGCCGGCCAGAAAGGGACCGGCAAATGGACGGGTGTTGCAGCCCTCGACCTGGGGATTCCGCTCACCCTGATCGGCGAGTCGGTCTTTTCGCGCTGTCTATCCGCCCAGAAGGAGCTGCGGGTGCAAGCCAGCAAAGTGCTGAAAGGCCCGGAGCCGGAATTCAGGGGCGACCGCCGGCAATTCATCGATGACCTGAAAATGGCCCTTTACGGCGCCAAGATCATCTCCTACGCCCAGGGCTACAACCTGATGATGGAAGCGGCCAAAGAGTATGGCTGGAACCTCAATTACGGAGGCATCGCCCTGATGTGGAGGGGCGGATGCATCATCCGCTCCGCCTTCCTGGGAGACATTAAAAAGGCCTTCGACAAGAATCCCGCCCTTCCCAACCTGCTGCTCGATCCCTTCTTCAAGGAGAAGGTGGAGGCGGCACAGGCAGGCTGGAGAAGGGTTTGCGCCACCGCGCTGAGCAATGGCATCCCGGTGCCGGCACTCACCACAGCCCTCTGTTATTTCGACGGTTTCCGCAGCGAACGGCTGCCCGCCAACCTCCTGCAGGCCCAGCGCGACTACTTCGGCGCCCACATGTACGAACGGGTCGACCGGCCGCGCGGTGAGTTTTTCCATACCAACTGGACCGGCCGCGGCGGTGATACCGCTTCTTCAACCTACGTGGTTTAAGACTGCTTCAAGGAAGATAATCGCCAAATTTCCGGTAAACCCCGGGGAATAGAACTTATAACAAAGAAGGCCGGTTACGGCCTTCTTTGTTAATGCAGACTACTTTCTTTTTATCATCTGCCCTACCATCGTTATCAGCTCATCCATTTTTCCCATTCTGCCTATGATGGGTTCTACCAGGGTTGGATTGGCAGGATATGAAGTTTCCTCCCCGACCAAAGCTCCTTGTTTTGGGAATATGAGCAAAAAGCTGTTATCCGAAAAATACCGGTTCAACAATTGCGGAACCTGAGCCATCAGCGGGTGGTATGAGACGTAGTTCTTCCTGCTTAAAACGAAGATTATCGTATCATCTTTCCTTACCTCCGTAGCCAGTACCGGGAAGTTGTCCCAATCACTGAACTGCCTGAAATCAGCCCTGACCGGATGTTTTTGAATAACATCCTTTAAAAACCCGATGATTTCGCCTGATCCGAAAAAGACCATTTCTGCACCGGTATTGCGGCCGATATTCCAAATCTTCACAAGCCAGAAGGGAAACCCGATTTCACGGATGGCGTTGTCGGGAACAAAGACCAGGTATCTCCGGATTGTGGAGAGAGGCTGGGTGTTCCTGTAGATCATGGTGGTAGTGAAACAATTGGTCAGCAGTCCCTTGGTCAGGTTACCCAGGTAGGTATCAATAATCCCTTTTTTCTCGTGCAGTCCGAGGATAATGTCGGTTATTTTGTTTTCCTTGACCGCATTGGAAATTCCGTTTACTACGTTGATATCATACCGCATCAGCGGGACGATCCGGTTTTCAGTTGATGCAGCTGCTATTTGAGCTTTTTGAATAATCTTGGCAGCCCTTTTTTCATTGGCAGGATTTTCCTCGGAGCCATTCAGAATATGCAGGCCGAAAAGTTCTCCTTTGGATTGTGATTTAACGGTAATTCCCAGATGAACCAATTCCTCAACATTCTCATAGTTGGCCAGGGGTATGAGAATTCTTTCCATTTCCTTGTTTCTTTCTACAGGATCCTCACCTGTCGATTCCTCGGCGGACGCCAGGCTCCTGGCTCCTTTTTGCGTGATAAATGAGGAAACTGTGCAGGTAACAAGAATCATCAGGATGGTTCCGTTCAGCACACTCTCATTGAGCAGCCGCACCGGCGTTCCATCAGCGGTTTCTCCTGTTATGATGCCATAGCCAACCAGGATAACGGCCAGGGCACCGGCTGCCCTTGAATTGGTGAGACCATAGATCAGACTCCTTTCAACCGAAGAAAACCGGAAAGTAATCTGGGCCAGCCAGGCGGCAATGAATTTTGAAACAAGGGCAGCCACCGACATGGCAATCGCCACTTTGATCGTGGTTGCATCCCTCATAAAAGATTTGTAATCGATCATCATGCCCACGCCGATCAGAAAAAAAGGAATGAAGATCGCGTTTCCCACAAACTCAATCCTGTTCATCAGCGGCGAGGTCTGGGGAACAAACCTGTTCATGGTAAGACCAACGAGAAAAGCGCCTATAATGGGTTCGATCCCTGCCAGTTGGGCCAGATAGGATGCCAGAAAAACAAGTGCCAGGATAAAAATAAAATGATATATACCGTCGTGATAATGTTTGAAAAACCAGTTCCCCACCAGTGGAAAACCAAAGATGACGAACAAGACAAAAAGTATAACCGAAACCGAAAGACGAAGGATGAAATAGTCGGAGGTTTCACCGGTTGACGCTCCTGCAATGACTGCCAGTACAAGCAGAGCCAGGGTATCGGCGACAAGTGTGCCGCCAACGGCAACGGTAACCGCCTTGTTCTTCACCACTCCGAACTTGCTGACAATGGGATAGGTCACCAGGGTGTGAGTGGCAAAGAGGCTGGCCAAAAGCAGAGAGGATTTTGTCGAAAATCCCAGCAGGTAATAACCCATCAAAGTTCCGACAACCATGGGAAAGATAAAGGAATAGAGACCAAAGATGAGGCTTTTGGCACTGTTCTTCCTGAACTCCGCCAGATCAATTTCCAATCCCACCAGAAACATGATATACAACAGGCCTACCGTACCAAAGAGCACAATGCTGCTGTCACGAACAATCAGGTTTAATCCGTACTCCCCTATCAGAATTCCGGCGATAATGAGCCCCACCAAAGGTGGAATGGAAAATTTCTCAAGTATGATCGGTGCAAATAGGATAACAAAGAGGATGATGGCGAAGATGAGCACCGGATTGGTGAGGGGCAGCGAAATGTTAATAATGGTCAGCATTTCCATCTTGTTCGGTTGATCGACTCGGATAAATTATCCGCCGGTGATTCTACCCCTGTAAATTTTTGGTTCGGTTTCGCCCCGGGCGACGCGCAGGGCGTTCAGGGCCAGCGACTGCAGTTCGTCCTCCCCGGGATAGGGGAAGACGGGACCGATGAAGGCGATTTTCCGGGTGATGTATTCCACGAGATAGTTGTTGTAGGCCATGCCGCCTGTCAGCAGGATGGCGTCGACCCTGCCGTCGAGGACCACGGCCATTTCTCCGATAAGTTTGGCCACCTGGTATCCCAGTGCATCCTGGATCATGCGGGCTTTTTCATCCCCCAGGGCAGCCCTCTGTTGTACCTCCATGGCGTTGTTGGTACCCAGATAGGCTACATAACCGCCCTCTCCGACCACCATCCTTTTAATTTCCTCTTTTGACCGTTTTCCGCTGAAGCAGAGGTCGATGACCTGGTAAACCGGGAGGGTTCCCGACCGTTCGGGGCTGAAGGGGCCTTCGCCGTTGAGGGCATTGTTCACGTCGATCACCCGGCCTTTCCGGTGAGCCCCGACGGAGATTCCTCCTCCGAGGTGAGCCACCAGCAGGTTCATCTCCTCATATGTCTTGTCCGATTTACGGGCATGCAGCCGTGCGATGGCCTTCTGGTTCAGGGCGTGAAATATGGAAACCCGCTCAAACAGAGGGTGTCCTGCTATCCGTGCGATGGGATCCAGTTCGTCGGTGACCACCGGATCGGCGATATAAGCCCTGGCACCGGGGATCTGCAACGAGACATAATCGGCGATCAGCGGTCCCAGGTTGCTGGCATGCTCCCCCATGACCCCTTCGCGGGCATGTTGCAGCATCAGGTTGTTTACCAGGTAGACACCCGATTCCATAGGCCAGGTCAACCCGCCTCGGCCGATGATGTGCTTGATGGCGTCGACTTCGATCCCCTTTTCCACCAGTTTGTCGATGATGAGCCCCTTGCGGAAGTCAAACTGGTCCACGATGGTCCGGTACCTGGAAATATCCTCGATCGAGTGGCGGAGAGTCTCGGTGAGGATGCACTCTTCCCCCCGGTAAACGGCGAATTTCGTGGAAGTGGAGCCGGGATTGACGGCCAGTATCGGAATGTCGCCCATAAAGCTGCGGTTTAACCCATCAGGGCTGCCAGTGCGATGGAAAAGAGTTTGGTTTGCATGCTGTCCCCCCGGCTGGAGAGTACCACAGGCACCCTGGCGCCTGCCACGATGGCCGCCTGCTCGGAACGGCACATCCTGGCGCTCATCTTATAAAACACATTTCCCGCATCGATGTTGGGGAAGAGCAGGCAGTCGGCATCGCCGGCCACCGGGGAACTGATCTTTTTAATAGTTGCCGATTCGATGTCGATCGCTGCGTCGAGCCCCAGGGGCCCGTCCATCAGAACTTCCCCGAACTGACCGCGCTCCGCCATCTTGCATAAAATGGCCGCATCGGTGCAGGCGGGAATCGCCGGCAACACCTGTTCGGTAGCCGCCACAAGCGCCACTTTAGGGATCGCGATACCCAAGGCCTTCGCCGTCCGGATCAGATAACCGGCAACGACGATCTTCTGGGCCAGGTCGGGATAGGGAATGATCGCCACGTCGCCGACGATGAGCAGTTTGTGATAGGAGGGATTCTCAATGACCGTCACATGGCTCAGGACCCCCTTGGGGGGGAGCAGCCCCGACTCCTTGTTCAGGAGGGCGCGCATGTATTTGTCGGTGCTGAGCAGCCCTTTCATCATGATATCGGCGTTGCCCGAAGCCACCAGTTCCACTCCTTTGCGCGCCGCCTCCTCTTCGGTGGCGGCCGGTTCCACACTGAATTTTCCCGGATCGAGGCCCAGCGAGGCACAGGTAAGTGCAATTCTCTCCGGATCACCGGTGAGGGTGGCCTGCACGATTCCCTGGTCAACCGCTGCATTCACGGCATCCAGGGTGTGGTCGTCCACGGCGTTGACGGCTACCAGCCGCCGCGGCGGCGCCCCCCGCAGGGCGGCCACCAGGTCTGTCAGTTTTTCTATTCCCATCTCTTTCTCATTGTGCCGGTCTGCCGCCGGCTCTCCCGTGCCATTTATCCGTGAATGTGCCCCATTCATTATCCCGGGCCCCTTTCAGACCTTCCGGTCAGGATCCCTGCAGCTCCCTGATGATCTTTTCCGTGTCCATGGCGATCATCAGCTCTTCGTTGGTCGGAACGACCATGACTTTTACCCTTGAGGCGGGGGTGCTGATCTCCCCTTCTTTCCGGAATCCCCGGTTTTTCGCCCGGTCAAGTTCAATACCCAGAAAATCAAGCCCCTCCAAAGATCCCTCGCGCACCGTATCGGCGTTCTCACCGATTCCCCCGGTGAAAACAATGATGTCGAGTCCTCCCATGGCGGCGCTGTAGGCTCCGATGTATTTTTTCACCCTGTAATCGTACATCTGAAGGGCCAAACGGGCCCTCTGGTTGCCCTGGTCGGCGGCCGTCTCAATCTCCCGCATGTCTGACGAAACACCGGTTAATCCCAGCATGCCGCTGTGTTTGTTGAAAAGGTTATTGGCCGATCGGAGCCCCAGTTCCTCCTTTTCCATGATATAGGTGACAACCCCGATGTCAAGATCGCCGGCCCGGGTGCCCATGATCAGCCCCTCGATCGGCGTGAACCCCATGGTCGTATCAACGGATTGACCGTTCTTCACCGCAGTGATGGAAGCTCCGTTACCCAGATGGCAGGTGATGATCTTCTGGGTCGACCTATCCCTGCCTAAAAGGTCGCATACCCGCTGGCTCACATACCGGTGGCTTGTTCCGTGAAACCCATACCTGCGGATGGCATACTTCTCATACAAAATGTAGGGAATCCCGTACATGTAGGCATGGGGCTCCATGGTCTGGTGAAAGGCTGTGTCGAAGATGCCGGCCTGCATAATGCCGGGCAGCAGCTCTTCCATGGCGTAGATTCCTTTCAGGTTCGGCGGGTTGTGAAGGGGGGCCAGGCCGATGTTTTTTTCCAGCACCGCCTTCACCTGGCCGGTGATCAGCACGCTCGACTTAAATTCCTCGCCACCGTGCACCACCCGGTGGCCCACGGCGTCGATTTCGCTGAGGCTGGCCAGGCACCCGTGACGGCTGCTCGTCAGCACCCCGAGGATGTATTCGATCCCTGCTTTGTGGTCGATGATCTCCCCCTCGAAAAGCACAACCTGACCGTCTTCGCGGACATGCTTCAGGAAAGAGCCCTTCATACCTATTTTTTCAATGACCCCCTTTGAGATGACCCGCTTGTCGGCCATTGCGAACAGCTGGTATTTAATCGAACTGCTGCCGCAGTTTAACACTAAAATCTTCATATGGATTGTTAAGTTGTTATATGCCAATAACTGATTCTGCCGGATCTCTTTCCTGCCATTCCAATTTCCATGCATCCGCCGTCCCTGTCATCCTGTCTCCGCACCTTCCTGTGGCTGAAGGCCGGAACCATGCACCTGCTTCCGGCCCTGCCCCGGCTGCTTTTCCTGCTTCTTCCGAAAAGAGGAGGCCAGGATCAGGCATTCCGCCAAGTCCCGGCAGGCATGGACGGCCTTATGACATCCATTATTGTCATCCGGCACAAATCCTTCAGCAGGGAACTTTCCGGTTTGGAATTTTCGCGCCTGCTTCATCGTAACGGTAAAAACCCAAGCCGCTCGACACCCCCAGGTGCTTGGCCCGTACCAGCTTTTTCAGGTAGGGGGAAGGCTTGTATCGCAGTTCCCCGAATTCACCGTGGATACTCTCCATCCAGCGGACCACCTTGTCCAGGCCCATCTGGTCGGCAATCTCAAAGGGTCCCATCCGCATCCCGAACCCGATCCGCATGGTCAGGTCGATGTCATCCATGGAGGCCACCCCTTCCATCAGGAGTTCACAGGCTTCGTTCAGCGCCACCACAAATATGCGTATGCTTACCAGACCCGCCGATTCCTCCACCGGGACAATCGTGCGGTTGATCATTTTGACAAATTTGCACACTTTCTGGTAAGTCTCATCAGAGGTATAAAGACCTTTCACCACCTCCACAATGCGGGCTTCCGGCGAGGAAACAAAAAAATGGATGCTGATGCAACGGTCTTTGTATTGCATGTCGGAGGCCAGTTCGGTGATGACCGCGGTGGTTGAATTGGTGGCGATGATACAGTCCCGGTCTACCACCGACTCAATCTGCCGGAAGATCTCTTTCCGTTCCCGGATCTTCAACCCCCTGTCCACCGCACGGATGGCTTCAACAACGAAATCGCAGCCTTTCAGCATGTTCATATCGTCTGAACCCTGGATGCGCGAAAGCATGGCTCTTTTTTCACCCTGGGTAAGTCCCCAGTGCTCTATGCGGTTGTCGAGCATCCGGGTGATGCCCCTGATGGCTTCATCAATCTTGGCTTGCGACACTTCGATGAAAATGACATCCATGCCGTAGAAGGTGGCTACGCGGGCGAGGTTTTGCCCCACCAGTCCGCAACCCACGATGCCTATTTTGGAAAAGAGGGTGTTGGCAGTTCCTTTTTTGCTGAGCCCGAATTCCTCGATGGTTTCCCTGATTATTTCGTTGGCCATATGGGTTGGTTTAAAGGATGGCTGCCGCCTGATTGGCGGTGATTGCAATCATGTTGACAATGTCGGTTACGGAGCATCCCCTCGACAGGTCGTTGATCGGGGCTGCCATGCCCTGAAGGATGGGGCCAATGGCTTCGGCTCCAGCCAGCCGCTGAACCAGTTTGTAGCCTATGTTTCCCGATTCGAGACCGGGGAAGACGAGAATGTTGGCTTTGCCGGCCACTTCGCTGCCAGGGGCTTTCAACCGGGCGACCTCGGGCACCAGCGCAGCATCCACCTGCAATTCCCCCTCAATCTTCAGCTCCGGATCCATCTCCCGGGCAATGCGGGTGGCATTCACCACCTTGTCGACCAGCGGATGCGAAGCGCTGCCTTTGGTGGAAAAACTCAGCATGGCCACGCGGGGTTCCATCCGGGCCACCGCCCGGGCGGTACGTGCCGTAGTGACGGCGATTTCGGCCAGCTGCTGATCGGTGGGATCTGGAAGTACGGCACAGTCGGCAAAGACCAGGATTCCCCCGTGGCCTATTTGCGGATTGTTGGTAAACATCAGGAATGCCCCCGATACCACCGTGACCCCGGGGAGCGTTTTCACATACTGGAAGGCGGGACGCAGCACATCGCCGGTGGCGTTGATGGCTCCGGCCAGCTCTCCGTCGGCATCCCCGGCCTTGATCATCATCGGTCCGAAATAGAGCGGATCGTTCAACAGCCTGAGCGCCTCCTCCCGGGTGAGTCCCTTGCTTTTGCGTATTTCCACCATCATGGAGGCGTAGGTATCACGCTGCGGATCGCTGGCCGGATCCACCAGCCGCGCCCCTTCCACATTCACTCCCAGCCGGGCCGCCTCCGCCCTGATTTTCGCAGGTTCCCCAAGCAGGATCAGCTGGGCGATCCCTTCCCGAAGCACCGTGCCGGCCGCCTGAAGCGTTCTCGGCTCCAGACCCTCGGGTAAAACAATCCTTTTCTGCGCCTTTTTTGCGTTCAGAATGATTTCATTCAGTATTTCCATATACAGGTATCAATGTTTGTATTTGACAGTCAACCTACCGCATGCCGGCCTTTTCAGAAGGTGGGTCACGGCCCCGGTGTCCTTTCGCCGGCCTTCCGGCACTCTGCAGGGTTTTCCCTGCCGGAGCTATGCGCACCATCAGAAACCGGCAGCCCCGGACATAGCTTCCGCTAAAGATGCGCAAAATTAACCAAAAAACCACCCCTGAACATGCCAAAAAGCATAAAACAGGTGATTTGAAGGAGATAATTTTTAACCGCCGGGGCCCCCGGCGGCCGAGTGACCGCCGTTGAAGCTCCCCGGGGCTGCCCTGCTCACGAAACATAAAAACTACCGGCCGCATCATGGTTGAATACCCGGAAATTGCTATCTTCGGATAGCAAAATAAAAAGCGATCCCTATGGAATTGGAACAGGCGATCAGCGGGCGCTATTCGGTTCGTGACTACAGCCCCGGGCCGGTGAAGCGGCAACTGATCGAGCAGATACTGGAACTGGCAAGAATGGCCCCTTCGGCTGTAAACCTTCAGCCCTGGCATTTCATCGTCATCACGGAAAAGGGGGCGCGCGAGGCTTTATGGCCGGTGTACCACCGGGAATGGTTCCGTACGGCCCCGGTGGTGATCGTGGCTTGTCTTGACCGGGAAGCCTCCTGGAAAAGAGGCATCGACGGCCATGATTTCGGAGAGGTGGACCTGGCCCTGGCAATCGATCACCTGACCCTGGCCGCCACTGCGTCAGGATTGGGCAGCTGCTGGATTTGCAATTTCAATGAGCAGCTTGCCCGCCATATCCTCGACCTGCCGCGCCATCTGGAACCCCTCGCGCTTATAACCCTCGGATATCCGCAAGGCAATCCTCCCCTGAAAAAAAGAAAAAGCCTGCGCGAAATCGTCTCCTGGGAAAAATACGCCAGTCCCTGAATCCCGGCAAACCGGAATCGGAGCGGCACCCCTGCCCCTTCACCCTTCTTTGCCGCTGCCAGGGCCGGCTGCATCCCAAAAAAAAAGAAGGCACCCTCTTGCCGAAGGTACCTTCTCCCCTATCACTTTCACCCCTGCTGCTAACCCTTCACCTTGTCCACGATCGCCGTGAAGGCGGCGGGATGGTTCATGGCCAGATCGGCCAGCACCTTGCGGTTGATCTCAATATTGTTCTTCTTCAACAGGTTGATCATGACAGAATAGGACAACCCCTCCTGCCTGGCTGCCGCATTGATGCGCTGGATCCACAATGCGCGGAAATTTCTCTTTTTCTGCTTCCTGTCGCGGTAAGCATACTGCTGCCCCTTCTCCCAGGTGTTTTTCGCAACAGTCCAGACATTCTTACGGGAACCGAAATAACCTCTGGTAAGTTTCAGCAATCTTTTTCTCCGGGCCCGTGATGCTACATGATTTACACTTCTTGGCATACTTTTTTGTTTTTTGGCGATTGGCGCCCTTTCGGGACTTGCGGCTCAATCACCCGGTTATTCACTTCATTTTATTCAATCTTTCCGCTATACGTTCAGTAACAACCTGACATTTTTCACATTGGTGCTGTCGACCAGGGTCCAGTAACCCAGGTTCCGTTTCCGCTTTGTGCTCTTCTTGGTCAGAATGTGACTCTTGTAAGCGTGTTTCCGCTTGATTTTTCCGGTTCCGGTCAGCTTAAAGCGCTTCTTCGCCCCGGAAATGGTTTTCATTTTTGGCATTTCTTTTCAATTAAAATCTCAGATATCGGTTATTTCTTTTTGGGTGAAATAAATAGGGTCATTCTTTTACCTTCCAGTTTGGGGAGCTGTTCAACCTTGCCGTACTCTTCGAGCAGGGTGGCAAAGCGCAGCAGCAGTATTTCGCCCTGCTCCTTGAAGAGGATCGAGCGGCCTTTGAAATAGACATAGGCCTTGACCTTGGATCCCTCCTGCAGGAATTTTTCGGCATGCCGCAACTTGAAATTGAAATCATGGTCATCGGTCTGTGGTCCGAAGCGGATCTCCTTGACCACCACCTGCACTGTTTTGGCCTTAATCTCCTTTTGTTTCTTTTTCTGCTGATACAGGAACTTGGAGTAGTCGGTTATTTTGCATACCGGCGGATCGGCTTTCGGGGAAATTTCCACAAGATCAAGATCCAAGGAATCGGCCAGTTTCAGCGCATCGCGGATGGCGTACACTCCCGGATTTTCGATGTTGTCGCCTACCAGCCTGACCTGCGGAACCCTGATCTTCTCGTTGACCCTGTAACTCGGGGCGTTGCTGTCCGGTTTAACGGGCCGTGAAAATGATTTCTTAATGGCTATAGCTTGTTCCTCCCAATATTAGTTAAACATTCCAGAATACTGTTGTTCTATCTGACTGCGGACCAGGGCGGCAAATCCTTCTATCGGAAAGGTTCCCTGGTCCCCTTCCCCCTGTTTCCGTACGGAGACGGTTCCGTTTTCCTCCTCTTTTTCGCCTACGATCAGCAGATAGGGGATCCGCTTCAGTTCGTTGTCGCGTATCTTTCTGCCAATCTTTTCGTTACGGTCATCAACAACTGCGCGAATATCGGAAAAATTTAAATTATCTGACACTTTGCGGGCATAATCGTTGAATTTTTCGCTGATGGGCAGGACAACAGCCTGTTCCGGGGTGAGCCAGAGGGGAAATTTGCCTGCGGTATGTTCAATAAGCACCGCCACAAACCTTTCCATGGAACCGAAAGGGGCGCGGTGGATCATCACCGGCTGGTGTTTTTTATCGTCGGCCCCGGTGTACTCCAGTTGGAACCTTTCGGGCAGGTTGTAATCCACCTGGATGGTCCCCAGCTGCCAGTTCCGTCCAAGCGCATCCTTGATCATGAAATCCAGCTTCGGACCGTAGAAGGCTGCCTCACCCAGTACTGTTACCGTTTTAAGCCCCTTTTCATCGCACGCTTCCACAATGGCCTTTTCCGCCTTATCCCAGTTATCGGCCGAACCGATGTATTTCTCAGGCTTCCCGGGGTCGCGAAGCGAAATCTGCGCAGTATAGTCGTTGAAATCCAACGCCTTGAAAATAATGAAGACAATATCGATTACCTTTTTGAACTCCTCTTTCAGCTGATCGGGCCGGCAGAAAATATGGGCGTCATCCTGGGTAAAGCCGCGTACACGGGTCAGTCCGTGGAGTTCACCGCTCTGCTCGTACCGGTAGACGGTCCCGAATTCGGCCATCCGCACCGGCAGGTCCTTGTATGAGCGCGGCTTGTACTTATAAATCTCGCAATGATGGGGGCAGTTCATCGGTTTCAGAAGGTATTCTTCCCCTTCGGCAGGCGTTTTGATCACCTGAAAGGAATCCTTGCCGTATTTTTCATAATGCCCCGAGGTTTTGTACAGGTTGACATCGCCAATGTGGGGGGTGATGACCTGCTCGTAGCCGAATTCCTTTTGTATTTTTTTGAGGAACTCTTCCAGGCGGGAACGCAGTTGGGCCCCCTTGGGAAGCCAGAGCGGCAGCCCCAATCCCACGGCTTCCGAAAAGGTAAACAGCTCCATCTCCCTGCCCAGTTTCCGGTGGTCCCGCTTTTTAGCCTCCTCGATCATCAGGAGGTATTCTTCCAGCATTTTCTGCTTCGGAAAGGTAATCCCGTAAACCCGGGTGAGCATTTTGTTCTTTTCGTTGCCTCTCCAGTAGGCGCCCGCGAGGCTGGTGATTTTGGCAGCCCGGATATAACCGGTGTCGGGAAGATGAGGCCCCCGGCACAGGTCGGTGAAGGCACCCTGGCTGTACAGGGTGATGGTTCCGTCTTCCAGTTCGCCGATCAGTTCGGTTTTCAGATGATCGCCTTTTTGGGTGAACATCCCGAGTGCTTCCTCCTTGCCAATGGATCTTCTGACCACCGGCTGCCGTTCGTTGGCAAAGGAGAGCATCAGCTTTTCAATCCTTTCAAAATCCTTTTCGGTGAGTTGCTGACTGTCGGGCAGTTCCACATCGTAGTAAAAACCGTTGTCTACCGCCGGGCCGATGCCGAACCGGGTTCCGGGGAAGACTGCCTCAATAGCCTGGGCCATCAGATGGGCAGAGGTGTGCCAGAAGGTATCCCGGCCCTCCCTGTCGTCCCAGGTGAAAAAGCGGACGGCGCCATCCTCTTCAATAGGGCGCGCCAGGTCCCTGACCTCGCCGTTTAAGGATACAGCAAGCGCTTCACGCGCCAGACGGCCGGAGAGCGCCCCTGCTACCTGTAGTCCGGTCGACCCAGGTTCGAATTCCCTGACCGTATGATCGGGAAAGGTCAGCTTCATCATACTTTCTTATGAAAAATTTGAGTCCGCAAAATTATAACTTTCCTTTCAAACATAACGGATTGAGCCGCTTTTTTCTACGCCGGCGCAGAAAATTAAGCAATCCCCTTCCCTGAAACCGACCTGAAAGCGGAAGCCATCCCCACCCTTCGCCTTTCCCCCTGTCCCGGCCGCCGAAAAAATGACGCGACAGAAGGTTTTCATCCCGTTTTTTGATTTATTTTGTTGGGTACAGACAGTTTTTTCACCAAAGAATTCCATTATGCGCCGGATCTTAGTCTTCGTTTTGCTGTTGGCCGCCGTTTGGAAAGGTCAGGCCCAGGAAAAAATCACCCTGGAGGATCTATTCCGTGACAGAAAATTCACTCAGGCATCCCTTCCGGGCTTCCGTTTCACCAACGAGGGTTCCCACTACACCATGCTGGAAGAGGGAAGCCGCATTGTTTCTTACGACTGCCGGACGGGGCAAAAAACAGCCACTCTTCTGGATGCCGCACCAATGAAGGAGAGTTCTCTGCCCTCTGTCAGCAATTATGAGTTCAGCGGCGACGGGACAAAAATTTTGCTGGTCACAGGATCAGAAAATATTTACCGCCGTTCCTTCCGTGCCGGTTTTTATGTGTGGAACCGGGTGACCGGGGAGTTGCAATCCCTTTCCGAAAAGGGAAAGCAACAACTGGCCACTTTTTCGCCCGACGGGGAAAAGATAGCCTTTGTCAGGGACAACAATCTGTTCATCAAAAATTTGAAATTCGGCACCGAAAGTCAGGTGACCTTCGACGGGCAGAAGAACAAGGTCATCAACGGCGCCACCGACTGGGTCTACGAGGAGGAATTCGGATTTACCAGGGCTTTTGAATGGTCGCCCGACAGCCGTTTCCTGGCTTTTATCCGCTTCGATGAATCGGAGGTCAGGGAGTTCCGCATGACCCTGTTCCGGGGCGAGAAACCGGCGCTGGAGGATTTTGGGTTGTATCCCGGGATCCAAAGTTTCAAATATCCGAAGGCCGGGGAAAGCAATTCGCAGGTCTCGGTGCGGATCTACGATGTTTCGACCCGCACCACGCTGCCCGCAGATATCGGAAAGGAGGCCGACATTTATCTTCCGGGACTGAAATGGAGCCCCGACGGAAACAACCTGCTTATTTTCCGGATGAACCGCCATCAGAATGTTCTGGAGGGGCTGCTTGCCAACCCCTTCACCGGAGTAACCCGGCCGCTTTTCACGGAACGCAATGAGAAATACATCGATGAGTCCTTTCTGGTGCACTTTACCTTTTTATCCGACGGGCAGTTTGTGGTACTCAGCGAAAGAGACGGGTTCAGCCATTTATACCTTCACGACAAGGCGGGTTTTGAGTTGGCGAAGCTCACGGAGGGAGCTTTCGACGTTACCGGTTTCTATGGCTATGACCCGGTGCGCAAGCTTTTCTATTACCAGGCGGCATCGGCCAGTCCTCTGCACAGGGAGGTGTGCTATGTCAGCAGGGACGGCAAAAAACGGGGGGTTCTTTCGGCAGGCCCGGGAACCAACCGGGCCCTTTTCAGTCCCGATTTCGGATTGTACGTCAACTATTTCAGCAACCATTCGACTCCTATGACAGTCACGCTGCACGACTGGAAGGGGAAAAGGATCCGTGTGCTTGAGGACAACGGCAGCCTTCGGAAGGCTTTGGCCGACTACCGGATCCCGGTGAAGGAATTTTTCACATGGTCGACGCCGGAGAACAACACCTTGAACGGCTGGATGCTGCGGCCTCCCGGTTTCGACCCGGCGCAAAAGTATCCGGTGGTGATCAGCCAATACAGCGGCCCCGGTTCGCAGTCGGTTACCGATTCCTGGAGTCTGGGGTGGGACCATTACCTTGCGCAGGAGGGTTTTATCGTGGTATCGGTTGATCCCCGGGGAACGGGAGCCCGCGGAGAGGCTTTCAGGAAGGTTACCTACCTGCAGCTGGGCAAATACGAATCGGACGACCTGGTGTCTGCCGCCCGCTATCTATCGGAGCTGCCATTTGTCGACAGTCGCAACATAGCCATCTGGGGCTGGAGTTACGGGGGTTTTACCACGGCGCTCACGATGTCGAAGGGAGGCGAGCTGTTCAGGGCCGGCATTGCCGTGGCGCCGGTCACCAACTGGCGTTTTTACGACAACATCTATACCGAACGCTACATGCGAACCCCGGAAGAGAATCCCACCGGCTACGATGAAAATTCGCCGATGGCCCTTGCCGGCGGCATCAGGGGAAGGTTGCTGCTGGTCCACGGCACGGCCGACGACAACGTCCATCTCCAGAATACCATGGAATATGCCGAAGCCCTGGTGCAGGCGGACATTCCCTTCGACATGGCCCTTTACACCAACCGGAACCATTCGATCCGGGGGGGGAACACCAGCCTTCACCTGTACCGCAAAATGACGGAGTTTCTGAAGGCACAGCTCATGGCGGCCGGGCGGCAGGAACCCTGACGGAATACAAATCCTGCCTGTGAAAGGAACAGAGGCGGCAGCGGGATCAGTCCAGCAAAAAGGAGTCCCGGTCATCGAGCACCGGGAACCTGCGGCGGAAAGCATGCAGCTCTTTGAGCGAAAGGGTGAAGGTGGCTGCCGATTCCCGGGTGTCCATCCAGGAAGCCACCCCCCGGGGAGAAACAACACCCGAGCCGCCGCGGTACCGGATACCCATGCCGTCGCGTCCCGTCCGGTTGACCCCGATGCAGTAACACTGGTTTTCAAGAGCTCTGGCGACAAGCAGGCTTTTCCATACCGCATACCTTGCCGCCGGCCAGCTGGCCACATAAAGCAACAGGTCGTACCCTTCGCTGTTCCGGCTCCAGACCGGGAAACGAAGGTCATAACATATCAGCGGCCTTATTTTCCAGCCCTGCCACTCCACCGTCACCCGGCTGCTGCCTGCCGTATAATGAAGCGGCTCATCCCCCATGGTAAAAAGGTGCCGTTTGTCGTACCAGTGCATTTCTCCGCCGGGGAATACCCATACAAACCGGTTAAAAAAACATTTCTCTTCCCGGATCACCAGGGAGCCCCCCACTGCCGCGCCCTTGCGGAAGGCAAGCTCCTTCATCCAACCGACCGTGGGCCCCTCCGTCGTTTCGGCCAGAACTTCGGGCCGCATCGAAAAACCGGTGCTGAACATCTCAGGCAGAAGAATGACCGCCGGATCTTCAAGCCCATCGGCCATCCGGGCCGCCGACTCCAGGTTCCGGGCTTTATCCTCCCACAAGGGATTGGTCTGTAAGAGAGCTACCCGCAGCAATCCTTCCGTGTGATCCATGGTTTCCTCCAAATGTCAGTCCTCATCGGTGTACAGTCCGGGATGTTTCCCCCGGAGCCCCAGGGTACGGTAATAGGCTTTCATCCTCCGGATATCGGCCTGGGCGTCGTCGGTCAGCTCGAGCGTCTCGTACCAGCCAATCTTTTTCGTTCCCCAGTCAAAAAAACCGAGATATACGCGGGCTCCGGCAGCCCTGGCGATGGCGTGAAAACCTGCCTTCCACCTTTTTGTTTTCTTACGGGTACCTTCGGGGGTAATGGCCAGGTGGAACACCTCATGCCGGTTCATCGCCTCGATGACCTGCCGGGCCAGCAGCGCCCCTTTGGAACGGTCGACGGGGATCCCTCCCATTTTCCGCAGCAAGGCCCCCAGGGGCCAGAAAAACATCTCTTTTTTTATGATCACCCGGGCTTTGCCGCCCACTGAAGTGTAGTAGATCCAGGAAATGACAAAATCCCAGATGCTGGTGTGGGGAACCCCGATGATGATCGCCTTTTTGTCGGGCATCACTCCGGCGACCACTTCCCAGCCCAGCCATTTCAACAGCAATTTGCAGAATCTTTGCATCCCGATTAACGTATTGTTTTGATTTCCAAATTTGTGGCATCGGCATACCGCTCCAGAAGTTCCGCGGCTATTTCCACCGCCCTTTCTCCTTCACCGCTTCCCCCGAAGTCGGGAATTACCATGAGGAATCTGCGGGTTTTATCGTCAAGGCTGGTGCGTACCGAGTCGCTGGTAAAACTGCCGAAGACGCCCTCCTCGTCGCGCAGCACGGGTAAGCCGCCGATGTTGAGCAGTCCGCGGCCAATCCCGTAATAGATCTCTTCTTCCCGGCCGATGCCCATCCGGATCTTCCCCCTTATTTTTTCCGCATCGTAGCCGCCGATGGAAAAACCGGTGGAGACGGACACATAATTCAGCAAATCGACCCCGTTGCTGATCCGGTAGAGTTCCTCCCCCTTCACCACCCGGCGCAGGAGGGCTTCGGCCGATGGCCGGTAGCGCGCCGGGTCTTTCCCTGCGGCCTTGTAGGCTACCCGGGTGGCCCGCACCGCAGGCAGCTGGCTGACCGACTCCAGTGCCAGGGTCTGCGCCAGCTCCCGGCACCGGTCATCCAACAACTGCAGCAGGCCCTCCGGCGACGGCCCCGTCACCACTTCGCATTGGATGCACTCCAGCCGAAGCGCGGGCATCCTGCTTCTGATCTCCTGTGTAATCTCTATTTCCGTCAATCCCTTTTACTTTTTACAGCCCGGAAGGAAAACCAATCCCTTTCCCGGGGCCCTTAAACAAGAAAACAGGCGGAAGGCCTGTTTTCTTTATCCGGTTTAATACTCATCCTCATTGAAGAAAAAATCATCCTTGCTCGGGTAATCCGGCCAGATGTCTTCGATGCTCTCATATACTTCCCCTTCGTCTTCTATCTCCTGCAGGTTTTCTATGACCTCAAGCGGAGCTCCCGAGCGGATGGCAAAATCGATCAGTTCGTCTTTGGTTGCCGGCCAGGGAGCATCTTCCAGTTTGGATGCCAGTTCGAGTGTCCAATACATATTTACTGTTAATTAAGAGGTTAAAAATGGCCTTTTTAAAATTTTCGCGAAGATAATAAAATATCCATATGGTCCTGCATGGTTATCAAATATTATACCGGAGTTTTTTATTCTCCTTCCAGGGTGTGTGCAGGTCCGGAAAAGAGCATATTTTCCGGGGTTACGGGAAGCAAATGCCGAAACCGGTGAAGAGCCCCGGACAGACCGCTGATCGTACATGATAGAAAATGGCAGACGCATTTATGCTTCACCGCCGCCGGGGAAACGGGATTGCTGCAGTGAGGGGCTGCCAGCCTGCGGCTTTGACAGGTTTATTCTTCCGATTTGTAATAGGCAGCCTTGCTCAGTATGTATTCCTGAATGATAAAGTCTTTGACCGGCTCCCACAGGGTGACTACACCGTTTTCGGTGTTGAACACCTTTCCGTGGTTGATATCGGCGATGTTGGTCATCTGCGAGAAATTCCCTGTAAAACGGGCCACTCCCCGGCAGGCTTCCTTCAGCTCATCGAGGGTGATCTGTTCCTGGTTTTCAAGCAGTTGCATATAGCCGATGAGGATCCGGCTGTTGGTCTGCTCCGGTTTGGAAAACCACTTGGGCACCCTGCTCATTACTTTTTTGATCTCGTTCTGAATTTTTTCGCCGTTTCCGGGGGCGGCATTCAGGGGCTCGTCCACCGCCACGGAGGATGTTCCCGTTTCTTCGCCGCCGTCGTATTCCTGCTTTTCCATTTCCGGCTGCTCTCCGGGTTCCTGTCCCATGGCAGCATCCGGTGCCGCCTTTTCCGCAACAGCTTCAACCCGGGTCTCCTTTTTCTTCCTTATTTTTTTGGGTCGCACCGGTCCGGGGGCAGGCTCCTCATCAACCGGCTTTGTCTCCGCAACGGGGGCATTTTCACCGTATGTATCCTCTGCTTCCTGCCCGTGCTGCTCTTCCGTTCCTTCGGCTGCAAAAACTGTCAGCAACTTAAAGGAGCGCAGGAAGAGTTCGTTGGTGTCGTATTCATCGTGAATGCGTTCCAGCGTCTCCATCAGGATCTCATCCCTGAAATCAGCGTTGGCAACAAAGAAGAAACTGCGGTCGGGCGTGGCGAACTCCTGCTCGAGAATGGTAAAGTAATCCTCCAGTATCTTCACGGCCGGAAGGGTCACCTTGGGTGAACAGAACATCAGGACATGCTTCTGCCCCGGGAAATAGCAGTCGAGTGCAAGGTGGGCCCTGAGCAGGTTTTTGACCACCCGGTTGCGGGTATCGGTTTTGGAGCCATAATTGAGGCCCAGCTCGTTAAATGTCACATTCACAGCATACACGGTTCCCAGGCTGTCGATACCCAATACGTCCACCTCGGTCTGCCTGACCGTG
>JAEAME010000266.1_pt1 | contig 62760 bp, 49 predicted proteins | sample 8958731 | NCBI WGS metagenome assembly JAEAME01 (sample SAMN16933194, study PRJNA681113) | bioreactor sludge metagenome | isolation source: anerobic bioreactor sludge (Control) | place: India:Bengaluru | collected 2018-10-24
AAGAACGGAGCGCCTCGGCAAAAAGAAAAAGCGCTCCGTTCTTAGCCGTGAAGCGCCCTACTTCCTGACCTCCAGTGTTACCACGTTTTTGCTGTCACTATAGCTGTATTCCACTTTCTCGCACAGGGCACCAAGCATGGTGACCCGCATTTCATGCTCTTCCTGTTCCAGGGGATTGTACGGTTCCCCTTCCCCGGAACATACCAGTAGCAGTTTTTCGTCTTTTTCCGAATAGGACAGCTCCAGCAGCACGTTGGTGTGATCGGGCTGCATCTGCAGGACTTCTTCGGCCATGATCTGCAACCGGTTGCATATCTTAGAAGGAATTACATGCTTTTCGCAGAAGAGGATCATCTCACCCTGCAGCCGGTACAGGTCAAAGAGCGGGCTGCTGATGAAAAATTGCAGGCTGCGTACCCGGTGAATGAAGGCTTTGGTTTTTGTCCGCAAAGGATTGTCAAATATCTGCGACGGGGTGCCCTCTTCATAGATAATGCCTTCGTCCATATAGAAGACGCGGCTGGAAATACTGCGGGCAAACTCCATTTCGTGCGTAACAATCATCATGGTCATGCCTTCCCGTGCCAGACGGCGGATAACGGCCAGCACCTCGCTCACCATCGTCGGATCCAAAGCCGAGGTGGGTTCGTCAAAGAGCAAAATCTGGGGTTCCATGGCCAGGCACCTGGCAATGGCAATACGCTGCTGCTGCCCGCCCGACAACTCGTCGGGAAAATTGTAGGCTTTCTCCGCCAATCCAACCATTTTGAGCAACTCCATGGCCTTGCGGTCCGCCTCGGCCCGTTTCTTTTTCAAAAGGATCACCGGACCGAGTGTCAGATTCTCGAGAACGGTCAGGTGTGCATACAAGTTGAAGGACTGGAAGACCATGCCCATTTTGCGGCGGATGCGGGGCACGTCGGTCCCTTTTGCCAAAAGGGGTTCCCCGTCAATGAAAATCTCTCCTCCGGTGGGGGTTTCCAGCAAATTCAGACACCTCAGGAAAGTGCTTTTCCCCGTCCCTGAAGGACCGATCACGGAAATGACCTCTCCTTTCTTTACCTCTGCGTTAATATCCTTGAGAACTTCCAGGTCCCCGAATTTCATGGATAAATGCCTGACCTCTATCATACGGTCTCCTCCTTCATTTTACGAATGCGTTTTCTTTTTGGATCAACGGAAATCTCCACCTTGTCGAGCAGCCAGGTAAGCAGCCAGGCCAGCGCCAGGTAAATGACCGTGGCTACCAGCAGCGGAAAAAAGGCATCAAAGGTGCGGCTGCGGATGATGTCACTTACCCGTGTAATATCTTGTACGGCAATATACCCTACTACCGAGGTAGCCTTAACCATGGAAATGAACTCACCTTTGTACACCGGCAGTGCGTGCCGCATGGCCTGGGGCAGGATGATGTGGGTAAAGGTTTGGGTGCGTGTAAAGCCTCCCGCGATCCCCGCTTCTTTTTGTCCTTTGCCGATGCTGTTGATGGAGGTCCGGAAAATCTCGGCGGCATATGCGGCAAAATTCAACCCGAACGCGATGACGGCCACCAGCACAGGACTTATATGGACCGAGGCGAACACCACATAGAAGATGATCATCAGCAACACCAGCACCGGCGTGCCCCGGAAAAAGGCGATGTAAACCCTGGCAAAAGAGGAAATAAGACGCGATGCCGACATGCGCATGGAGCAAACCGCTCCTGCCAGGATGGTCCCCAGGATGGCTGCCAGGATGGAAATGATCACCGTTACGGCCAATCCGTCCACCACCAGCTTGTAACGGTCTTCCAGAACCAGGTTGTTGTGGAAACTCTTTTTGATCCCGGAAAAGAACCCTGTTTTATCGCCGGGGGATTCCGGGGGTATGAATTCGGCGGCATGTTCTTTATTTATATAACTGTTCAGGGCTATAATGCAGACGCCTGTCTCGTAATACGGATCGGAAAAAGCTACCTGACGGGCACGTTCTTCCGTGATCATGATGCTGGAAGCCCCGGCCATCACCCTTCCCGAGGACACGGCCATCAGCAAACTGTTAAAAGGCATGTCTACCGGAACAAATCGTTTGCCCAGGTGAGAGGCGAAACGCATCATCATTTCTATGTCGAAACCGGCAAGCTGGCCGTCTATCAAAGAAATAAAAGGCAATCCGATATTTCCTACAATCGCTATGGGAAACTCACCGTTTTCCCCGTGTTGCGGAATCTCCGGCATGGTGGTCCCGGCATCATCTATCCAGCGCTGCACCATATCATCGTATATCCCGTTCTGTCTTATTTCCTTCAGAAAATCATTGAACTGCAACCGCAAGGTTTCGTTCCCCGGCTTAAAAATTATTCCCAGCGGTTCAAAAAACACATCATCGGCCAAAATGCCGATCTCCGGGTTATCGGGCCCCACGTGTCTGAACATTTCCCGGGCAAAAAAGGCCGCGTCCGTTTTTCCCTGCTTCAGGGCCAGCAACAAGTCCGGCACCGTCTGGTATTGCAACAGCCGGTCATCTGCATAGTGCTTCCGGGCATAACTTTCATGAGAAGATCCCAACAGGACCGCCAGGGTTTTGGTGCCGGAAGATTCCGACGGATTTGCTTTGTCTTTTTTCACGTCCTGAGGTCCGCCCTGGACCATAACGGCCAATCCTCCCTCATAATACGGCTCGGAAAAAAGAACGCTTTTGGCACGCTCCTCGGTAATGGACAAACCGGCTCCAATCATATCCACTTTCCCCGAGATCAAAGCCGGAAGCAATGCCCCGAATTCCATGTTCACTATATTGAGCTCCATGCCCAGATCCTGTGCTATGTAGGCGGCGTATTCTATATCAAAACCAATGGCTCCCTGATCTGCAAACACATAAGACATGGGCTCGGCAACAGCTGCCGTACCGAAGTTCAGCACCCCGTTCTCTCCGCCGGAAGGAATATCCGGCATGGGCCCGGGATCTCCCTGTTCGGGAAACCACCTGTCGTGCATTTCCCCGTACGTCCCGTCCTCCCGGATCCTGGCCAGCACCCTGTCCATGGCCTCCTTCAACTTCAGATCATCCTGCCGTACCGCAAAACCGTATTGATCATCCATAATAAACTCGTCCAGAATGGTCAACCCTTCAAGATGCGCCTTGATATTTACCAGAACAGGCAGGTCATACGCCGTGGCATGGGCTTTACCCTCCTTTACCGCCAGGGCACAATGCAACACGTTGTTAAAATAAATGATCCGGGCATCCGGAATACGGTCCAGGACCATCTGATCCGCCGCAGTACCTGCCGGTACCGCAAATGTTTTTCCCCCCTCCAGCATGGAAAGGTCTGTTATTACATGACTTTCCCTGCTGCAGCCCGTAACAGCGCCAATGAACAACAGACACAGCAGGGAGACTTTAAGCTTACTTTTCATGAAACAAAGATAATACGGTGAAAAGGTTTTTAAACACAGTTCGTTCACCTTTTCCTATCTTTGCGCTATGCCCAACAGAAAAAGACACCGCCATATGTCAGCCCTTCCACCCATGGAAGGATACCGGCCTTACGGAGTTCCCGGGAGGAACCGCGGATCCGTGGAATTGCTGTTTGAAGAGTATGAGGCCATTCGTTTGGCCGATTATGAAAACCTGACGCAGGAAGAAGCTGCCCGCAGAATGAACATTTCACGACCCACCTTTACGCGTTTATATGATAAGGCACGCAAAAACATAGCCCGGGCTTTTATTGAAAGCAAGAGCATTGTGATCCGGGGCGGGGATTATGAAATTGACAATCACTGGTACCGTTGCCGTAATTGCAACCAGGTCAATTATTCCCCGGATCCGGTTGATAATTGCCAACATTGTCATTCAGACGATATCTTGTCTTTAAATAAAAAATTGCCCCCGCAATAGTACGTCTTGCCCGTTCCTCACCCTGTATGATCCCCATCAGCATCCGTTTTTCACTGGCAATCTTTCGAGGTCCATTAGCACAAAAGCGATCGATATGAGGATCCAGGAAATGTTGTACCGTGTCCTGCGCACCATACTGACTGCAACAATAGCCGTGACCAATTGAATGATCATGGACAGGAACAGGGCGATCTTGAAAAAAAAAGGCCGCCCGGCTAGGAGCGACCTTCACACTATTAGGTTTCAAGTGTTTAATCAAGCAGCTTGTTACGTGCTGCCTCAATCTCTCCTGCCAGCTGTTTCAGTTGCTCTTCAAGTTGTTTTACATTGATGGCGTTGATCACTTTCAGCGGCTCCAGGATACTGCGAATGGATTCCAGCTCGGGATGGTATGGGATCAGGGATTCTATTCCATCCACAACCAGCAGGAACCTGTAGGACACTTCGGAGGCTGACTGGTCGTCAAAATAAGTGATATAACGGGGAATGTCAAGACTGGTGATATACAGTCCCTCCAGAATTCCGGCAGCCATTGTTTCAAAGAACATATGTACCTGTTCTTTTTCCATTTGTTCGTTTCCCATGGTGATTACCCATGAATCCAGGTCCAGGGCATTGACTTCCACATTGATCTGTGTGCCGTCCATAAGGGCTACGTTGTCTGTTTCCACCATCAGCTGGGTCAGGATCCTGTCATACGCTTCCACCGGCATGTCATAGAGTAGTGCGATCTCCCTGTCTACGGAATAAACAGCTAACGCCCGGTTTTTCTGATTCAGTGTCACCAGTTCGTTTACTTTTTCAAGCGGCATCAGGTAGGTGGGCTTTACCCTCTTTTCCCGGTCGGTAAGTACCAGGTTCCCTTCATGAATAGCCTGTACATGCGGCATGGTGCCCAGACGCTGGAACCCGGCGATCAGGGAGTCTATCTTAATGATCAGATCCTGTGTCAGATACTGTTCCTGCTGACTTATCTCGGATTTGGTCCCGGCATCTTTCTTTTTTGAAGCATTGTTCCCGCAGGCACTTACTATTAGTGCAGAGGTCAACAATAATGCAATGGCAATTTTTTTCATATCAGTTTTTTTGAATGTTGAATAATATTTCCGGAATTATCGTACAAATGTAAAAAAAACACGGTATTATACGTCTTTCTTTCGCAGAAACCTTGCAGGTACTTCAAAAAACAGGGCCAGTGAAGTCAAAACGGCCATCAGGCCCAGTACGGAAAGGTTGTACCAAAGCGCAGGAATCTTCCATTTCCCCAGGATTTTCCGGTGGCTGTAAAAAGGCGCCCTGCCATTTTGTGAAACCGGCTCCAGGTAAATGGCCCCAACCTTTGGGACAATCACATGATCCGTTACCCGGTACATGTGTGAAGAAGATGTATTAAGCACCAGGTCCTGCAAAAACAGGTTGTGGTTGTTCCTCTTCAGGGCAAGCAGTCCTTCCCGCCCCTTTTCATCCAAAAGTTCCCTGTTGACATGGTCAATGGCATGGGTGTGGTGCAACGACCTGCGCGACAAAATTTTGTCTGCCTGTTTAAAATACCCGTCCAGAGCCTGATAAAGGTCCCCGGACCAGGAATCCACGGGAACAGGAAACGTTTCCATTTCCGTTACGCGCGTAAGCGCGGGCAATCCGGTCCGTATTACTTCCAGTCTTGAAAAGTCGGCTTCACCTGTTTTCAAATATTCGTCCTGTGCCGTTTCCATCTGGCTCTGCAATTCCTCCAGGTATCCCAGACGGTAATACTGTGCCCTGAACTTTTCTTTCTCGTCGTCAAAAAAATGCTTCATGTACGGATTGTACATATAAGAGCTGACTGCCAGGGCTTCGAAAGCCCAGCGGGAAGGGATCACCTCTCCTATTACGGGAACGTTCCCTGTTTTGCTGCGGGGATTCAGGTCGTCAAACTTGACCACCAGTCCGCAAAGCAGGATCTGGGGAATGAGCAGCAGCGGGATGGTTATGTATATGGCCACTATAGAATTCAACGACTGGGAAAGTACCAGTCCGGTCAGGTTGGCCACCAGGGCTGCGGCAAAAAGGATGATCCACCATATGCCCAGCATGCCGTGTATCCCCATAATGGCATGACCCACCAGGATGAACAGCAATGTCTGGAGCAGCGACAGGCCAGTCAGGTAGGTGATCTTTGACCAGATGTATCCGCTGTGGCTCAGGCGGAGGAAACGTTCCCGCTTGAGCAGCGAACGGTCTTTAAAGATCTCCTCGGCACTCACACTCATCCCCATAAAAATAGCCACGATCACAGCCATGAAGAAGAACGATACCAGGTTTTTGTTATCCATGATGGTATAGCCCGTTTCCGGAGCGTATCGTGTCAGCATGGCCACAATGGCTGCCAGCAGGGGTGCTTCGAGCAATGATATGAGCAAATATTGCGTATTGACGATCTTGGTCTGCACGTTTCGTTGCAAAAAGATCAGGAACTGTTTCCGTGCCGAGGGTTTCTTCTGCTTTGAGGGGGGGATCTCCCTGACTTGCGGGGATTGTTGTTCCCCCCTGGATCCCAGGTACCTGCGGTGCCATTCTTCCGGCTGTATGCGGCGCTCCTCCGTCAGCCGGCCCGTATCGTCAAGGGCTTTGGAATCCACAATATTCAGGACGATCTCGGGATTCACGTTCCCGCATGAAGAACACATGCTGGTTTCCGAATCTGCGTAATGAGCCGCCTGTTTGAAATACGTTATCGCTTCTATGGGGTTGCCGTCATAGACCGGGTATCCTCCCTTATCCAGGAGCCAGAGCCTGTCAAAAAGCTTATAAATGTCCGATGACGGCTGGTGGATGTTCACCACGATCAGCCGTCCCCTGAATGTCTGTTCCTTGAGCAGGTTGATGACTTTTTCCGAATCCGAGGAACTCAGGCCCGAGGTGGGTTCGTCCAGAAAGAGGACCGCCGGCTCCCTGATAAGCTCCAGTGCAATGTTGAGCCTTTTGCGCTGTCCTCCGCTGATGGTCTTGTTGAGCGGAGAGCCTACTTTCAGATCCTTTGCTCCGGCCAGGCCCAGGTCCGTCAAGACATCCATCACCCGCTTGTCGAGTTCGGCGGGAGACATGCCGTCAAAACACAACCGGGCGGTGTACCAAAGATTTTTGTAAACGGTCAGTTCTTCAATGAGCAGGTCATCCTGCGGAACGAAACCTATAAGCTTTTGAACTTCAGGATCCTGAATGGAAACCCCATTGAGAAGGATCTGTCCTTCCTGTGGCCTGATATTCCCGTTAAGCAGTCCCAGGAGGGTGGATTTTCCCACACCGCTTCCCCCCATGATGGCCACCAGCTGACCCGAATGCAGGGTAAAGGAAAAATTGTGCATCCCGTTCTCACTCCGTGGAAAACGGAAGTTGATCTCCCTGCCGGCAAGTTCTATGGGGGTTCTGTCCGGTCCCATTTTGTCAAACAGTGCCTTAACGTTGCTGTAATACAAGGGGTCCCCCTTTTTCCCTTTCATCACACCGCTCTGCTGCCAGAGCTGAAAAGTCCCCTGCAAAACAGGGACGTCGTTCATCATTACCGTATCCTTCCCCCGGTAGGTGAATGCCATGATGTTGCTTTCCGGCAGATCTATCACATGCAGGGAGCCATCCCAGTGCGGGGGCTTACAGGAGAGGACCCTGTCGGTTTCCTCTTGCAGCACAAATGCCTTAAAATGACCCAGCAGTTCCCTGTTCACACTGAAGTGCTCCCCTACGTTCTGAAAAAGGTCTTCATGCGACAGGAATCCCTCCCGGTTTATGGCGGAAAATTCCATAAAACGCAATAAAAGCAAGGATTGTTCGGAGGCTTCAATTTTTTTTCTCAGACCTTCACAGACAGACCCGACGATCTTGTCCTTATCCAGATTGGGTGACATTTCATAGAGGTCCCTCAGGTCGTTGTACAGGCCCAGGTAGGTCTCCTGCCGGCGGATACCGAAATGCTGGTTCAGATATGCCTTTATCAGCCGGGAGGCACGCTCCTTGTCTATACCGGCCAAAGCCCCGAATAACGCAAACAGGTTCAGCAAGCCGGAAAGGACTATATCGTTCATAATGATGTGTTTTTATCTTTCCAATAATACAGGATAAGAAAAGGAATACCCAGCACGCTTCCCACAATGTCTGCCGTTACGTCGGTAATGTCTCCGGTACGGTAGGGAAGGTAGAACTGAACAATCTCGGTAATCACCCCAAAAAGGAACCCGGACCACAAAATCAAAATCTTTGTGACAATAAAGCGGGGTCTGACCGCCGCCCAGGCCAGGGGAACAATGGGAATAAACAGCAGGGCATGCAGTATCTTGTCAGGCTGTACTCCCAGGACAGAGGCCATCCATGTGAAAAAACCGCTCTTCCGGAATGCGGGCAAAGCATCTCCCGTTGCAAACAGAAAATAGGTACATACTCCCAGGTATACAACAAAGAGAACGATGAAGAAATACCTCCCCTTTCTTTTTTTTATATGAGTTTTTGCAGCCAATGCTTACTGTTTAGTTTGTCATCCAATATACGTGCAAGACTGTCCATGGGTATGCGTTCCTGCAACATGGTATCCCTGTCCCGGAGGGTTACGGTGCCGTCTTCCGGTGTCTGATGGTCCACGGTGATGCAAAATGGCGTACCAATGGCATCCATCCTGCGGTAACGCTTCCCGATACTGTCTTTTTCGTCGTATATGCAATTGTGTTCCAGGCGCAGGTCTTTTAGAATTCCCTGGGCCACTTCGGGCAGTCCGTCCTTTTTGATCAGTGGAAAAACGGCCAGCCTTACCGGCGCAAGCACCGGGGGAATGCGCATGACCACACGCGTCTCCCCTCCTTCCAGCTCTTCTTCCCGGTAAGCGGCCGACAAAACGGCCAGGAACGTCCTGTCCAATCCGATAGACGTTTCCACCACATAAGGGATGTAACTTTCGTTGGACTCGGGATCAAAATAACGCATTTTCCTGCCCGAGAATTCTTCATGGCGGGACAGATCAAAGTCTGTACGGGAGTGGATTCCTTCCAGCTCTTTGAATCCGAACGGGAACCTGAATTCAATATCGCTTGCGGCGTTGGCATAATGTGCCAGCTTGTCGTGATCGTGGTACCGGTACATGTCTTCTCCCAGGCCAAGGGACAGGTGCCAGCGCAATCGCATTTGCTTCCAGTATGCATACCACTTCATTTCCTCTCCCGGCTTGACGAAGAACTGCATTTCCATTTGCTCGAATTCCCTCATTCTGAAAATAAACTGCCGGGCAACAATCTCGTTGCGGAACGCTTTCCCGGTCTGGGCTATCCCAAACGGGATCTTCATTCTCCCACTTTTCTGGACATTCAGGAAATTCACGAAAATGCCCTGTGCCGTTTCCGGTCTCAGGTATATGAGCGACGCCCCTTCTTCGGTGCTGCCCAGTTGTGTGCTGAACATCAGGTTGAATTTCCGCACCTCGGTCCAGTTTTTTGAACCCGAAACAGGACAAGCGATCCCGCAATCCACGATCAATTGCCTCAACCCTTCCAGATCATTTCCGTTCAGGGCAAGGGACATCCGCTCCCTGACCTGGTCTGCCCTGGCCTGTTCCCTGAGCACATTGGGGTTCGTTTCCCGGAATTGCTTTTCGTCAAAGCTATCCCCGAAGCGTTTACGGCCTTTTTCAATTTCCTTGTTAATTTTATCTTCCAGTTTTGCCAGATAATCTTCCAGCAACACGTCTGCCCGGTATCTTTTTTTGGAATCCCTGTTGTCTATGAGCGGATCGTTAAAAGCCGACACGTGCCCGCTGGCTTCCCATATCCGCGGGTGCATGAAAACGGCTGCATCCAGGCCAACGATGTTGTCATGCATCCTCACCATAGAATCCCACCAGTATTTCCTTATGTTGTTCTTGAGTTCCACGCCGTTCTGACCGTAGTCGTACACGGCACCCAGTCCGTCGTATATCTCGCTGGAGGGAAAAATAAAACCATACTCCTTGGCATGGGCAATAATGTTCTTGAATAAATCGTCTTGCGTCATAAAGCGTTTAGTAAAAATCTTCCAAAGATAGGTTTTTTGGAAGAATCTCTTCCAGCAATTCTACCGCAAAAGGTCTTTCCCTCAGCCGCGGATGCGGGATGACCAAACGCGGAGACTGGTGTTTGAGCTTATCATACAGAAGGATATCTATGTCAATCAGGCGCGGTTCGTATGTTCTTACCGCGGAAGAAAACCCACCAGGGTCCTTTCTTGTGCGTCCCAGGCGTTCTTCTATTTCAAGACACTTTCCCATCAGCGTTTCGGGATCCAGTAACGTTTCCAGACATACTGCCTGGTTAAGGAAAGAGGCCACAGGCGTTTCAAATCCCCATGGTTCGGTTTCCTTTTTTACAGAAACCGCCACAATGCGGCCCGTCTTGCCCAGTTCAAAGAGTGCCCGGTCAAGCATTTTCTCCCTGTTCCCCATATTGCCGCCCAAAAGCAGATAAGCCGTGTGCATGGATCGCGTCCTTTGCTAATACATTCCGTAAAGGCCTGTGTCCAGAAGCGCCTCCTCGCTCATCCGGGAAGGATCCCAGGGCGGGTCAAAGGTAAGCCGGATCACTGCCTCTGCCACACCCGGGACCTGGCTGACCGCGATCCGGGCATCTTCCACCACCTCGTCCGCCAAAGGGCAATTGGGGGCGGTCAGTGTCATGACAACGGTTACGGGGACTCCCTGTTCCGAAGCTTCCCCTGTGACAATATCGTAAACAAGCCCCAGGTCAACAATATTGACCGGAATTTCCGGATCAAAAACCTGTTTCAGCGCCAATCGTATGTTTTTTTCCAGTTCCATCTCAGGCAGGGTTTTCAGTATTTGCGACCAGCGCATACATCTGTATTTGCTGCATCATGGACAAAAGCCCGTTGGCCCTTGTGGGAGAAAGATGCTCCTTAAGTCCGATTTTTTCTATGAACGACATATCCGAGTCCAGTATCTGGGCGGGGGTATGCCCTGAAAAAACATGCACCAGCAGGGAAATAATGCCTTTGGTGATCAGGGCATCGCTGTCTGCCTTGAAAAAAAGCTTCCCTTCTTTCCTGGATACATCCAGCCAGACGCGCGACTGACAGCCTTTTATCAGGTTTTTTTCCTGTCGGGAACTTTCTTCCAGCGGAGGCAGTTTTTTCCCCAGTTCGATCAGGTATTCATACTTGTCCATCCAATCTTCCAGATAGGCGAATTCTTCTACAATTTCTGCCTGTTTTTCCTGTATAGTCATCATAAGGATATGTTAACGAAGCATCTTCAGAACCTTTTGCAGTGATTCCACAAAATAGTCAAGTTCCTCGAGCGTGTTGTACAATGCGAACGATGCCCTGAGTACGGATGTCTGCTGAAAACGTTCCAGAAGAGGTTCCGCGCACAGCATGCCGGAACGGGCGGCAATCCCCTTTTTGTCCAGCAACATGGCAATGTCTGACGGATGGGCTCCTTCAATGGACATGGAAAAAACGGGAATTTTTTCATACACCTGACCGTAATACGTTCCGGGAATTCCGTAGATTCTGCATCCTTCTATTTTTTGCAGCGACTCAATGGCCTTTTCGGTGATCTTTTTTTCATACGCTTCAATGGCATTTGTATCCAGGCCGTTTACAAATTCCACGGCCGCCCCGAGCCCGGCTATGCCTATGAAATTTGCCGTTCCCGCTTCAAATTTCATGGGGGGCGGGGCATATGTAGTTCCACGGGTCAGGGAAACCGTCTCTATCATGTCTCCTCCTCCCTGCCAGGGGACCATTTCTTCCAGGTATTTTTCTTTCCCGTAAAGAACGCCTGTCCCGGTAGGCCCGTAAAGCTTATGTCCGGAAAACACATAAAAATCCGCATCCATCTTTCTGACATCCACCTTTTTATGCACTATTCCCTGGGCTCCGTCAACCGCCACGGGGACATGGTAATAATGGGCAATCCTGATGATCTCTTCCATGGGGTTAACAATTCCCAGTACATTGGATATATGGGTTACCGCCAGCAGCCTGGGAGCTTCTCCCGGCCGGTCCAGGATCTGCTCGAGCTTTTTGGGGTCGAGGGCCCCCGTATCCTCTACTTCCCATACTTCCAGCAGAGCTCCCGTACGCTGACACATCATCTGCCAGGGAACGATGTTGGAGTGGTGTTCCGCCTGGGTCACAATGATCCTGTCCCCGGGACGTATGTAAGTCTGTCCGAAAGAAAAAGCGAGCAGGTTCAGCGATGCGGTCGTCCCTCCGGTAAATACGATCTCGTTTTCGGAAGAGGCGTTGATAAAATCCCTTACGGCGGCACGGGCACGGTCATATCTTTCGGTACACTGTACGCTCAGATAATGGACCGCCCTGTGGATGTTCCCGTTCATCCCGGCCTGCATTTCCTGCAAAACATCCAGCACCTGCCTGGGTTTCTGGGCAGTAGCTCCGTTGTCCAGGTACACAAGGGGTTTCCCGTATACTTTCTGGTCCAGGGCGGGAAACTGCTCCCTGATCTGCATTATATTCATACTTCAAAGATAATAAATGTATATTTGCAGCGTGCACAAAACCCTCTTAAAATGTACGAATACATAAAAGGAACCCTGGCCTATGCAGATCCTGCGCAGGCCGTTGTGGAATCTTCCGGGATCGGGTATCACATACAGATCTCCCTCCAGACCTATTCCGCCATACATACCCTCGGCGAAGTCCAGCTGTGGCTCCATCTGCTGGTACGAGAAGACGCCCATTTGCTCTATGGTTTTGCGTCCCGTGACGAAAGGGAAATTTTCCGTCTGCTGATAGGTGTTTCAGGCGTCGGGCCCAATACGGCCAGGATGATCCTCTCGGCAATGAGTAACGCCGAGATCCGGAATGCCCTGATCACGGCCGATGTGGTGCGTATCAGGGGGATCAAGGGCATCGGCACAAAAACGGCGGAAAGGATGATCATTGAACTGAAAGACAAAATGCTGAAGGTAGGGCTGGAATCATCGCCCGGAGGAGATGCGGTCCCGCCCGTATCCGAGACCGGGGCCGAGGCCTGCGCCGCCCTGCAACAACTGGGATTCCAGCGGGCTCCCGCCGAAAAAGTGGTCTCCCGCCTTGTGAAAGAGAATCCCGCCTGCAGCCTGGAGGATCTGATCCGGCAGGCTCTCAAACTCTTGTAATTTGACTTTAATCGCTATATTTGCGTACTAAAATTTAACCTCATTATTATGAACATTCCGGCCAATCTTAAGTACTCCAAAGAACATGAATGGATTCAAATTGAAGGTGATCTGGCAATTGTGGGTATTACCGACTATGCACAGTCCCAATTGGGAGACATCGTATTTGTTGACATTCAGACCCAGGGTGAAACACTGGACAAAGATGAAGTATTCGGTGCCATAGAAGCCGTCAAAACAGTAGCCGATGCCTTTATGCCGGTATCCGGAACCATAGAAGAAGTGAACGAATCCCTGGAAGCAGAGCCTCAGCAGGTCAACGAAGACCCTTACGGTGCAGGGTGGATGGTTAAGATCAGGATGACAAACCCCGGGGAAGCCGAAGATTTGCTCGATGCCCGGGCCTACGGAGAACTGATTTCTTAACTTTTACTGTTTTTTATGAAAACCAGCTTCGGAAGCGACAATCATTCCGGGGTGCATCCTCTTGTGCTGAAAGCACTTGCTGATGCCAACGACGGATATGAACTATCATACGGAGAAGACCGGTATACGGACCGGGCACGTGATGTATTCCGGTCTCTTTTCGGAGAAACGGCCTTTCCTTTCTTCGTTTTTAACGGGACCGGGGCCAATGTGTTGTGCCTGCAGGCGTTGACAAGACCATACCACGCGATCATCTGTGCACGGACGGCTCATATCTGCCAGGACGAATGCGGAGCACCCGAACGCTTTACCGGTTGTAAAGTAATAACGATAGACACGCCCGACGGAAAACTGCATCCTGAATATGTTAAGCCGTTGCTCCACGGATTTGGTTTTCAGCATCATTCCCAACCCCGTGTCATTTCCATTTCCCAAACCACGGAAATGGGAACGGTGTATACGCCGTCCGAAATTCAGGCATTGGCGCGGCTTGCACATGATCATGACATGTACCTGCATATGGATGGCTCCCGCCTTGCCAATGCACTGGCGTATCTGGACCTTTCTCCTGAAAGCATAACGGCCCATGCAGGAGTGGATGCGCTATCTTTCGGGGGCACAAAAAACGGAATGCTCATGGGGGAAACCGTTGTGTTGTTCCGTCCCGAATTCGCTCAGGATTTTCTTTATATCCGCAAGCAGTCCATGCAGCTTTTTTCCAAAAGCCGGTTCATCGCCGCCCAGTACCTGGCGTACCTGGAAAACGGCCTCTGGCTTGAAAATGCACGACATGCCAACAGGATGGCACAATACCTGGCCGCCAAAACAAGAGATATTCCCGGAGTTACCATAACTCAAAAAGTCGAAAGCAACGCTGTTTTTGCCATAATTCCCAAAACCTCTTATGAAAAAATTAGTAAAAAACATTTTTTCTACGTCTGGGATGAAACTACCGGAGAGGTTCGCTGGATGTGTTCTTTCAATACAAGCGAATCGCACATCGATGCCTTTGTTAACGATTTAAAAACAACGCTACTATGAATGAAGAAGTAAAGATCACCAGGCTGTTTGACTTGCTCGGACGCCTGCAGGTAAACTATCCCAAGGACGATATCCTGGCCGGGAAAGTGAATGGCTCCTGGAGAACATACAGTTCCCGGGAATATGCAGAACTGTCACATGATTTCGCTTACGGATTCCTGGAACTGGGCCTGAACGCGGGTGATAAAGTTTTGACAGTCATGAACAACCGTCCGGAATGGAACTTTGTGGATATGGGAACGGCCCTTGCGGGACTGGTTCACGTGCCCGTGTACACGACCCTCAGTGAAGACGACTACCTCTATATCATCCCCCATTCAGACGCCAAAGTAATGATCATTGGAAGTGCGCCCCTGTACAGACACCTGGCCCCTGTAATTGCAAAACTTGAAAATCCTCCGTTGGTATTTACCATCGATCCGGCAGATGAAGTCAAAAATCTGGACCAGATCCGCCAAATGGGAGAACAGAACAGGGAAAAGTGGATGCCCGTCATTGAAAACAACAAGCAGGTCATTACACCCGATACGCTCCTGACCATTATTTACACTTCCGGAACCACGGGAACACCCAAGGGCGTAATGCATGCCCACAGCAGCATTGTTTTCAACTTTCTGGGCCACGCCGCACAACAGGTGATGAACTCCTCACACCGTTACCTGAGTTTCCTGCCCTTGTGCCACATATACGAAAGAACCATGAATTACGAGTTTCAATCACTCGGGATCAGTGTGTACTATGCAGAAAACATGGGTACCATAGCGCGTGATCTGAAAGACATACAGGCCGACGGGTTCTGCGCCGTTCCCCGGGTGATTGAAATGATGTACAAGAAACTGGAAGATGCCGGAAAGAGCCTTACCGGCATCAAGCGCATGATTTACAAGCGCGCCTGGAACCTCGGAAATACCTTCGATTATGAAAACCTGACTTTTTTGCGTGTCACACTCAATAAACTCTACGACAAGCTTGTCTACAGTAAATGGCGGGCAAATCTGGGAGGACATGAAATGCTTATCGTTACCGGAGGTTCTTCAATAAGGGCCTGCATCATTCGTCTTTTTTCAGCTGCTAAAATGTATATCTACGAGGGCTACGGACTTACCGAGACAGCCCCCGTGATTGCCGTGAACAACCCAAAAGACAAGATCCGCAAGATCGGGACTGTAGGAAAGGTGATGGAAGGGACCGAGGTGAAATTTGCAGAAGACGGTGAGATCCTTGCCCGGGGACCTCACATCATGATGGGTTATTATAAGGATCCGGAAGCAACCAGAGAAGCCATCGACAGCGAGGGATGGTTCCATACCGGAGATGTGGGTGAAATGGTTGACGGCATATTCCTTCGCATAACTGACCGTAAAAAAGAGATCTTCAAGCTTTCCAACGGAAAATACGTGGCGCCCCAGATGGTGGAAAACAAACTGAATGAATCTCCCTACATTGAAAGTTCACTGGTAATCGGGAGCAATCAAAAAGTCGCTTCGGCCATTATCATCCCCAACTCGGTCATGATCCAGGATTGGGCGGCACACCACAAAATGGTATTCCAGGATCTGGAAAACCTGTACAAAACAAAAGAAATCAACAATCTGATCCATAAAGAAATAGAGAAAACAAACAAATCTCTGGCGCCTCACGAACAGATCAAGTTTTTCCGGCTTGTGAACGATGAATGGTCCACGGCAAACGGACTCTTGTCGCAAACCCTCAAATTGCGCAGGACACAGCTCAATAAACATTACGAAAAGATCATTGCAGAAATATACCCGTGATACGTAAGGCAAACCATAGGGACCAGGCAGCACTCCGGGAAATCTGGGGTGCTGCTTTTGGTGATGGGCCGGACTATGCTGCCTTTGTTACGGCACAATGCCTGGAAAAGGGAACTGTGCTCTATTGTCCTGAAGGAAGATCCATGCTTACCCTGTTCCCTTTATCACTTGCCTGTTACGGCAAAATGATGCTACAGGGATATTACGTATACGGAGTGGCCACGCACCCCGTACAACAGCATAAGGGATTCAGCTCCATGCTGCTTGAAATGGCAGCACGGGACGCCGCTTTCCTGCTGCTTTTTCCTGCGACGGCAGAATTGAGTCGTTTTTACCGGAAAAGAGGCTTTTCAACGTCTGTCAGCGTCCCTGCCCCAATACTGGCGGAACAATCGGCCATATCGCCTGAAAACAGGCTTCAGCAAGCACCTTACATGACGTACAGGGAACGGGCCGGCCAACACCAATATGCCTTTATCTGGTCAGAACCACTTTTTGATTTTGCCTACCGGGAATGTATGTTCCGCTCCGGATTGGTACTTCCTCCCTGGTTCTGTTATCCGGCAGAGAAAAGGTTTGTCTGTAAACCATATATGATCCCGGAAAAACCCGGAACGACTTCTTTTGTACAGGCTCTGGGACGGTTTCTTGTTCCCGTTCCCGGACTTCACGAAAAAAACAGTATTTTTTTCCTCCCCCTGGACTGATCCTCAGAATGTGATCCTGTAATATCCCAGGGGAAGCAGCCCGGTTTGGTAAGAAGTCCTCATAGCTTCCAGCTTTACGTCATACTCGTATGAATACACATTCTTGCGGTTCGTGAAGTTGCGCACCTCCACACCTATCTCGTGTGTGATGTTTCGCTGGTGAATCTTTGCCCATACTTTAATATCTCCCCGCATGTAGAACGGATGCCGCGGAAGGTACGCCTGTTCGTAGATGTACACCGTACTTCCGTTAAGTTTCGACGCTTCCAGGTCCACGGGAATATAACGCTGACCTCCAGCAAAGGCAAACTTAATGTCTCCGCCCAGGGACCACATATTTTTTGACGATTCTTTTTTGGTGATTTCAAACTCCTTTCCCAACAACAGGTTTGCCACAAAATTACTGTTGTAGCGGGTATTCCTCAATATGTTGTCAATACTCCTGAACTTGCTTTCGAAAACAGAAGCCGTCGCCATATAATACCATCCCTGCGACAGAAAGCGCTCCAGGGTCAGTTCCAGGCCGTAATTGTATCCCGTTGCATCACTGACGTATACACGTCCGTACTTGTCGAAATTCATGCCCCCCAGGTTGATCACGGAATAATACGGTTCGTACAGGTCTACCGGGATATTATACAGATACTGGTAATAAGCCTCGGCCTTGAAACGGGTGGCCGGGGCCACGCGCCACTGGTATCCCAGTACCAGGTGGTGTGCTCGTGTCATGTCAAGGTATTTGTTGGGGTAGATCTTGCTGTCAACGGCCTGGGAAAACAATTTTGTCATATAGATCTCAAGTCCCTGATACTGACTGTGTAATCCGTATCCAAAAGAAAACTCATGTCCGTCAACGAATTTCCAGGTAACTCCCACACGGGGATCAATATTCCAGGTCTGGTTCAGGAACAGGAACTGGGCGTTTACCCCGGCATCAAGTGTAAGCCGCGCTCCGGCCCTGTATGATACTTCTGAAAATGCCTGCATCAGGTAAGTATATCCAATTTCATTGACATCTTTTGGATACGTGGTCTTAGAGTAATCGTTGGAAATAAACTTGTAGGCCTGACGTTTTGCCGTTATCCCGGAACGCATGGACAGTTTACTGCCCAGTTTCACGTTATGTACCGCCTGCAAGCTCTGGAATTCCCTCATCAGCAAGGCATCCTGGCTGCGATCCTTTTGCAGTGTTTCCGGATTAAGTGAATCAATTTGTGCGGCAAATGATGAGTAAGATCCTGCCAATGAAATCTTTATGGACTGATTGTGTCCCAGCACCCTGTGATACTGGAGACCGGCTACAGCCATTTCAGATTGACTTGCAATGTCATCTGCGTAATTGTAAAAATCTGATTCTCCGTCAACTATACTTACATTTCCCCTTCCTCCTATCGTAAAAAAAGAAAAAGTGCCGCTTTTGGGTGTAGGGACATTGATCTTTGCGGTCCAGTCCTGGTACCTGGGAACGGCAGAGCCTGCTCCGAAATTAAATCCCAGGTAGGAGAGTACGTCCAGAAAAGAATACCTGTAAGATGCCAGATAGGAAGCTTTCAGTTTCTTTGACAGGGGTCCTTCCACCCCGAACTCCAGACCGTTGATCCCTATCTGTCCTGTAAATTCATGGATATCGTAATTCCCATCCCTCAGGTGGACATCAAAAACACCTGAATAGGCATTGGCATATTCTGCCGGAAAAGCACTTGTATAGAAATCCGAGTTGGACAATGTGTTTACGTTGAGCATGCTGATAGCTCCCCCTGTCGCCCCCCCGTCCGCAAAATGGTTGGGATTGTAGATGTCCACCCCTTCCATACGCCACAACAGGCCAAAAGGAGAATTCCCCCGGACCACGATGTCATTGCTTGAATCACTGGGCGTTCCGACTCCGGCAAAATTTTGTGCCATCCTGGAAATATCACTCATGGCCCCGGCATATCTTTCCGCATCGGCTACGGAAAAGGTCCTTGCCGACACCGAAGCCATTTCATTTACTGGCCGTAGCTTATCTCTTTCTGCGGTGATGACAAGTTCCTGGACAACAAGAACATCTTCCCGCATTTTCACATTCATTACCAATTCCTTACCTGCGTTCAGGGAAATGTTTTCCATATAGATGGTTTCCATTCCTATGCTGGAAAACAGTATGGTGATCCTGCCCACCGGAACATTGGGCACGTTGTAATAGCCGTCAATATCGGAATAGGTGGTATGATAACCGCTGTTGTTCACAACTACGGCAACGCCTACCAGCGGCTGGTCGGAAACATCATCCAGCACCCTGCCTTTCACTGTCTGCACCATTTGTTGTGCCTGAATAGGGACAAGTACAAGCAGGCTAAACCACAACAATAGAAAAATTCTTTTCAATACTTTTTATATACTGTCTACAAACCGACAAAAATAGTACATTTTTTGCTTCTGTACTTAATTATTATTCCGTCAAAAAAATACTCTTTGTTTAGTTTAAGTTACCCTGTAAGCTGATAAATAGATTTTTACAGGCAGCTACCTTCCCAAATACAACAGTAAAACCGAAATATCCGCAGGTGAGACCCCGGGGATCCTTGAAGCCTGCCCTATCGTCAGGGGTTTTACCTTCAGAAGTTTTTGTCTTGATTCGGTCGACAACGAATGGATCCTTGCATAATCAAAGTTTTCAGGAATTGCGAGGGAATCAAGTCTCATGACTTTTCCCGCGAACAAAGCTTCCCTTTCAATATACCCCTTATATTTCAACCCAATTTCTACAGACTCGTATATTTCTTTTGCCAACGCGTCTTCTCCATACAGTGTTCCACGTGGAACAAATTTTTCTATATCGTTCCACACAACCTGCGGCCGGCATAAAAGGTCAGAAAACTTACGTTTTGAATCCACCGGTGTCGATCCGGCTTTCTTCAGCATATCATTGGCCTCTTCCCTGGAGATGGAGTTGTTTTCCAGCCAAAACAACAATGTGTCTCTTTTTGCTGATTTTTCCCTATACAAACGATAACGTTCCTCGCCTGCCAGGCCTGCCTGATATCCGATTTCCGTGAGCCTGTCATCTGCATTGTCCTGTCGAAGTAAAATTCTGTATTCCGCCCTGGACGTAAACATCCTGTACGGCTCGTCGACACCTTTTGTTATCAAATCGTCAATAAGCACCCCTATGTAGGCCTGATCCCGTTTTAAAACAAGCGGCTTTTCGTTATGAATCTTCCTGTGGGCATTGATGCCCGCCATGATTCCCTGGGCCGCTGCTTCTTCGTATCCGGTCGTTCCGTTGACCTGTCCGGCAAAATACAGATCTGGTATGTTTTTAACTTCCAGAGAATGCAATAATTGTGTTGGGGGAAAGTAGTCGTACTCTATAGCGTACGCAGGACGATAAAATACGGCGTTTTCCAGTCCTTTTATATTTCTAACTGCCTGTATTTGAATATCAATGGGCAGAGAAGACGAAAACCCCTGCAAATAGTACTCGTTCGTATTCCAGCCTTCAGGCTCCATGAAAAGAGGGTGTTGTTCTTTATCGGCAAACGTTCTGAGTTTATCTTCAATACTTGGACAGTAACGCGGACCTCTTCCGCCAATCCTTCCGGCAAACAAGGGTGAATCCTCAAAACCCTCCCGCAGCTTATCGTGCACTGCCGAATTGGTATAGACCATATAGCAATGCTTCTGAATACCTCTTTGCTGTATGGCTGAAGGAATGTTGAGAAAAGAAAACTTCCGGGGATCCTTGTCGCCCTGCTGGATTTCGAGTTTGGAAAAATCAACCGTCCTTCCGTCAATTCTGGGCGGTGTTCCGGTTTTCATTCTATACAGCTCTATCCCCCTGTCCTTTAACTGCTTACTGAGCCCTATCGCTGGCGGCTCACCAATTCTTCCGGCCGGTGTTGAATTCCATCCTATAAATATTTTCCCGTTCAGGAATGTGCCGTTTGTCAGGATCACAGCCCTGCTCCGGAATTCTTGTCCAAATTCGGTTATCACGCCTGCGACCTTATCTCCCTCGAAGAGTAAAGATACGACCTGATCCTGCCACATATGCAATCCGGGTGTGTTTTCTAACGTTTCCCTCCATACAGAAGAAAACAGCATCCTGTCGCACTGTGCCCTTGGACTCCACATGGCCGGCCCCTTGGATTTGTTCAGCATTCTGAATTGAATGGTGCTTTTGTCCGTAACCAGGCCCATTGCCCCTCCCAATGCATCTATTTCCCTGACAATCTGCCCTTTTGCTATTCCTCCAATGGCCGGATTGCATGACATGTGGGCCATTTTTGTCATATCCATTGTGATCAGCAATGTCTTTGATCCGAGTTTTGCCGCCGCATAAGCAGCTTCGCATCCGGCATGCCCGGCTCCGACAACAATTATGTCATACGCTATATTCATTGGACGGGATCAACAGTAATTTTTGTGAGTGCAGTATCTTCGGCCTTCCTCATTATATGTGCATTCTCTTCATTGTTGTCATCCAGTCCCAACAAATGCAACACACCGTGTATCATCACCCTCAATAATTCATTCCCGAAAGATTGTCGGAAAGTCTCTGCGTTGCAGGCTACTGTATCGACATCTATGAAAATATCTCCGGATACCTTCTTTTCTTCGCTGTAGGGAAAGGTTATCACATCTGTGTAATAATCGTGTTCCAGGTATTTCTTGTTGAGCTCGAGCAAATAATCAGACCGGCAAAATATTATATTGATATCTCCCGTTCTTTTGTCGTGTGATTCAATAATCCCTTGTATCCATTTCTTTATGGCACGCCTGTTGCTTATAACTAACTGAGCGTCGTGAATGTGAAAAAGTATCATATTATTTGCCTTGTATGGCGGCAAAAGTACGAAATTGTTTTTTAAAATATTTTTTTTACATTTGCGGTTCGGGATGGGCCATTAGCTCAGTTGGCTAGAGCGCTTGCATGGCATGCACGAGGTCGTCGGTTCGATTCCGACATGGTCCACAAAATTTAAGCTTAAAACAATGGAAATTAAGAAAAGTCCAAAAGCCAATCTTGAAAACAAGAGAATGCTGTTTATCGAACTCGGTTTGGTCTTCGCTCTTGTTGTTGTTCTTGCCGCCTTCGAATACAAAACCTACGACAAGGATATCAGCATGATTACAGCGGAAACACAATTGATCATTGAAGAAGAACAAATTCCCATTACAATGGAAACCCCTCCCCCGCCGCCTGAAGTACCGCAGGCTCCTGTTCTTTCTGACGCCATAGAAATTGTTGAAGACGATATCACCATCGAGGAAGATATTTTCATTAATACGGAAGATGACGCTTCATTTGCCGTAGAGATCCGCGACTATATTTCCTATACCCAGGAGGAAGAAGTGGAAGAAGAAGAAATTCCGCTCGCCATTGTGGAAGAAAAGCCCAAATTTATGGGAGGTGACGAGAACACCTTTACCAAATGGGTTTTTGAACGCATTGTATATCCCGAGGTCGCTAAGGAAAACGGTGTGCAGGGGCGCGTTGTTCTCTCCTTTGTCGTTGACGCCGACGGATATGTGAAAAACGTAACGGTACTGCGTGGCGTTGACCCGTCCATTGACAAGGAAGCCGTTCGCGTTGTTTCCTCTTCCCCGCGCTGGACGCCCGGAAGACAACGTGACAAAGCTGTCAGGGTACGCTATAACTTCCCACTGAATTTCCAGCTCAGATAACGCAATACTCTTAAAATACATACAAAGCGCTCCTATTTTTTACGGGCGCTTTTTTTACACCTTATGGAACCGATTGCACTAAAAGAAAAGGCTGTTTTTGTTGGTGTCCTGCGTCCAGGGACCGACCCTGCCCTTTTCAACGAATACCTGGACGAGCTTGCATTTCTGGCCGATACTGCCGGTCTTGCAAAAGGAGGACGGTTCATTCAAAAAATGGACAAACCGCACTCCGGCACCTACCTGGGAAGTGGGAAACTTGAAGAACTTTCGGCATATATTAAGACAGAAGAGGTTGACATAGCTGTATTTGACGATGAACTGTCTCCTTCACAATTGCGCAATCTTGAAAAAGCCCTTTCCGTTAAAATACTGGACAGAACCAATCTTATTCTGGATATTTTTGCCCAGCGGGCAAAAACGGCATACGCCAAGACACAGGTAGAACTGGCTCAGTATCAATACCTGCTTCCCCGTTTGACCCGCATGTGGACCCACCTCGAAAGGCAGCGCGGCGGTATAGGAATGCGCGGTCCGGGGGAGTCGCAGCTTGAAACGGACCGACGTATTATCCTCGACAAAATTGCCGCATTGAAGGAAAAACTGAAAAAGATCGACCGGCAGATGATGTCACAGCGCGGAAACAGGGGGGCGCTGGTCAGAATGGCTCTTGTAGGATATACCAACGTTGGAAAAAGCACACTGCTGAACCTTCTGGCAAAAACTGACGTGTTTGCCGAAAATAAACTTTTCGCCACCCTTGACACAACCGTGCGCAAGGTGGTCGTGGACAATATACCTTTCCTGTTAAGTGACACCGTGGGTTTTATACGCAAGTTGCCCACTCAGCTGGTTGAATCCTTCAAAAGCACCCTCGACGAAGTGCGTGAAAGCGACGTACTTATTCATGTTGTAGATATTTCCCACCCCAATTTCCAGGAAATGATGCATGTTGTAAGTGACACACTACGTGAGATCGGATGTGCCGACAAGCCTGTATATCTGGTTTTTAATAAAATTGACGCATTTCAGGAACGAGAAACGGAAGAAGGGCCTTACAGCCTTGACAATCTAAAAAAAACATGGATGTCCAAATTGCACGATCCGTGCATTTTCATATCGGCCAGGGAAAAGATCAACACCGATAAATTGCGCAAAGACCTCTACGGCATGGCGGCTGAAATACAGGCGGGCAGATACCCCTTCGGGACATTTCTCTGGTAGCTGTCTGATGTAGCTTATTCTGGCACACCTGTTGCACACATTACAACGGGGATTGTTTCTGTGTTTGTTGTTATAGTTTTGCCGGTCCATATGCTCTTTTGGGAAGGGTGCTTGTCTTCGGGACAAGAGGTAACCGGTTCGATCCCGGTATGGTCCGCCAAACCAAAGCTCAAATACTATGACAACAAAAAAAAGCCCCCGGGCAGATCTTGAAAACAAGAGACTGCTTTTTATCCAGATCGGGTTGATCCTGGCTCTTGTTGTGGTTCTTGCCGCTTTTGAATACAAGACCTACGACAGGAACGTGAATCTGATTACTGCCGGAATTCCGCAGATTATAGAAGAAGAACAGATTCCTGTTACCATGGAAACACCGCCTGCTCTTCCCGAGATGCCCCTTACACCCGTGCTGTCAGATGCCATAGAGATTGTGGAAGATGATATTGTTATTGAAGAAGATGTTTTTATTGACACGGAAGACGACGGTAACTTTGCCATAGAGATCCGGGATTATGTTTCCACCAACACGGAAGAGGCAGTGGAAGAAGAAGAGATTCCCCTGGCCATTGTGGAAGAAAAACCCAAATTCATGGGAGGTGATGAGAATACTTTCACCAAATGGGTCCACGAACGGATCGTATATTCCGATCTGGCCAAAGAAAACGGAATTCAGGGACGCGTTGTGCTTACATTTTTGGTAGATGCGGACGGCTATGTAAAAAATGTGACCGTCCTTCGAGGCCTGGATCCCTCCATAGATAAAGAAGCCGTACGTGTGGTTTCTTCCTCTCCCCGCTGGACTCCGGGCAGGCAGCGCGACAGGAACGTGAAAGTGCGATACAACTTCCCGATCAATTTCCAGATCAGATAAGGGAACGCAACGTTTCCGCAACGGCATGCGGTTCTTCTACAAAACCGTTATGGCCCGAACCGTGCAGGTATATCACCCTGGCATGGGGGTACATGGCTTCCATTTCCATAGCCCGTTCCATAGAAATATAACTGTCCTGCGTTCCGAAAAAAAACACCAGGGGACAGGCGAGGGTATGCAGGAATTCCACGTAAGAAGGCCTTTCCTTCATTCCCTTCAGACTGGCAACGATTCCCGCAGGATCGTGTATCCCGGCCTGCACCAGTGTGCTTTCGATGATTTCGTTCAATCTTTTCCTGTTTCCCGGAGCATACATAAGCGGGACGTCCCTTTGGGCCACCTGTTCCAGTTTCCCCATCTGTATCTTTTCAATGTCCCTGTCCCTGGCTGCTTTTTTTTCATCGCTGTCTGGCCATGGTACAGCGTGCATTAAAACAAGAGCCGATACTTTCCCGGGGTATCTCATGGCAAAGGATTGGGCTACATAACCGCCCATGGAATGACCGGCGAGTAACACAGTCCCTATCTGTTGCCTTTCCAGGTATTCAAACAACATATCTGCCTGTTTTTCAACTGTGTTAACATTGTATGTCCCTGTCAGGCCGTGCCCGGGAAGATCAGGTGCAATGACCCTGAAAGCATCTTCGGTCAACAAGTTGAATGTGTCCCATATCTGGAGTGTTTCCAGGTACCCGTGAAGCAGCACAAGGGGCTTTTTTTCCGTCTTTGTATCAGATACGTGGACCGGTATGTGATTGAGCATGTAAAATGCATTCATTTTGAATAATTTATTATTTTTGTACAGCGTATATGCCTGTTTTTTACAATAAACGCATTGCCTGGATTGTAGCGGCCGCGGTCCTTTTCATCACGGCTCTTCACGGATGCAACGGGAATCCCGCCAGATTCGTAGAAAATGCCTATGTGGGGACCTGGCACATTGACACTTCAAAAGTTTCGGTATCCGTGTCCGTGGAAGGAGGAGACGCTTCCGACATTCAATCCTTCATGCCCTTTGTAACGGAAAATTACCAAAACATAAGGGCCATGCTGAAAGAACCGCTGACCATCAGCGTTGCAGGTTCGTCCAGGGACGATCCCTATTCCGGGATCTATTCCCTTGTTTTTTCTTCCGGCGAGGTATATACAAGCTCCTATAAACTGGTTCGTAACATCCTGTTCCTCTCTCTTTCCGACAAATCCGGGACCATGTTCACCATCCCCTGCCAGGCTGACGGTAACACCTTGCAGATCCTGTATTCGACCCCTTACATGCGTGCGGTGATAAAGGACTACATTGAAGACAACTTTCCGGAACATGCGGACCATCTGCTGTCTGTTCTTTCATCCTTAACCGTTACCATTGAGGGACTTAGCGTTTACAATACAAGAACTCGCGGTTCAGGCGGGCAATATGTGCAACCGTAATATTTTTGGGACATTCCATCTGGCAGGATCCAATATTGGTACACGATCCAAATCCAAGTGCATCCATTTTGGCTATCATGGCACGCGCCCGGCGCGCCGCCTCGGGTTTTCCCTGCGGGATCAGCGACAATGCACTAACCCGTGAGGCCACGAACAGCATGGCCGATCCGTTTTTACAGGAAGCCACGCAGGCACCACAGCCGATACAAGCCGAGGCATCCATGCTTTCCTCGGCTTTTTCCCTGGTTATGAGCATCGTATGTGCCTCGGGAGCACTCCCGGTATGGACACTCACAAAACCGCCGGCCTGCATAATTTTATCAAAGGCCCTCCGGTCAACCATCAGGTCCTTAATCACTGGAAAAGCACCGCTGCGCCAAGGCTCGACGGTAATTTCCTGCCCATCCCTGAACCGTCTCATATACAACTGACAGGTCGTGATCCCGTCATCGGGACCGTGAGGCCTGCCGTTGATGTACAACCCGCATGCCCCGCATATCCCTTCCCGGCAGTCGTGGTCATAGGCTATCGTTTCACTGCCTTCTTTCACCAGGCGGTTATTGATTATGTCAAGCAGTTCCAGGAAAGACGTATCTCCTGAAACCTGATCTGTGTCAAAACGCTGGAAGTATCCTTTGGACCTGGGCCCTGCCTGCCGCCATATTTTCAATACAAAACGCATCTTATCTGTACTTACGGTCTGTTACTTGTATGTTTTCAAAAACAAGAGGTTCGGTGTGCAATACCGGCGTTTCCCGTTCCCCCCCGTATTCCCATGCCGCCACATACTGGAAACGGCTGTCATTCCTGAGCGCTTCTCCTTCAGCTGTCTGGCTTTCGGTCCGGAAATGACTTCCGCACGATTCTTCCCTGTGCAGGGCATCGGTGGTCATCAGGCGGGACAGTGTCAGGTAATCCTGCAGGTGTATGGCTTTTTCAAGTTCCTGGTTCACTGTTTTATCGCTTCCGGGAATCCCGGCCTCTTTCAGAAAAGACGCCTCGAGTTGATCAATTTCAGGCAGTACGGATGCCAGGCCCCCGGCAGATCGTTCTATGCCGGCGTGTTCCCACAACAACCCTCCCAGTTTACGGTGAAAATGATCCACGGGGACTGTTCCCTGTAAGGCCGAGAGTGCCGTTATCCGTTGAACAACAGCAGAACGTGCCTCCCGGAACACTTCCGACGCTACGTCCGGACAGGGTTCGCCCACCTTGCCGGCCAGGTATCCCGGAAGTGTGTAGGGCAGGATAAAAAATCCGTCCGCCAGCCCCTGCATAAGTGCCGAGGCGCCCAGTCTGTTTGCTCCGTGATCACTGAAATTGGCTTCACCTATGGCAAACAACCCGTCCACAGTGGTCATCAGATTGTAATCCACCCACAATCCTCCCATGGTATAATGCATGGCGGGATAGATCTGCATGGGCTCACTCCAGGGATCTTCTCCCGTGATCTTTTCGTACATCTGGAAAAGGTTCCCGTACTTCGTTTCAAGTTCCTGTCTTCCCTTTTTTGCCAAAGCATCCGAAAAATCAAGCAAAACAGCCCTGCCTGTTTTGCTGACGCCCAGACCTGCGTCGCAACGTTCTTTTGCCGCACGTGAAGCCACATCCCTGGGTACCAGGTTCCCATAGGAAGGATACCTGCGCTCCAGATAATAATCTCTTTCTGTTTCCGCTACCTGTGAGGGTTTCTTTTTCCCCTCCCTTAACGCCCTGACATCCTCCGGATTCCCGGGGACCCAAATCCTTGCGTCGTTCCGGAGCGATTCGCTCATCAGGGTCAGTTTGGACTGATGATCCCCGTGAACAGGAATGCAGGTGGGATGTATCTGTACAAAACCGGGATTTGCAAAAAAAGCCCCTTTCTTCCAGCATTGCACGAGGGCTGATCCGTTTGAATTCATGGCGTTGGTGGACAGGTAATAGACATTCCCGTATCCGCCGGTGGCCAGAACGACCGCATGGGCAGGGTAGTGGTCAATGTTTCCCGTAACCATATCGCGCGTTATGATTCCCCTTGCCTTCCCGTCCTCTACCACAAGGTCCATCATCTGTTGCCTGCAATGTACCGTAACGGTTCCTGCCGCCACCTGTCTGCTGAGTGCAGCGTATGCAGCGATCAAAAGCTGCTGGCCGGTCTGGCCCCTGGCATAAAAAGTCCTGCTGACGAGGGAACCCCCGAAAGAACGGTTATCAAGATATCCGCCGTAATCCCTGGCAAAGGGAACGCCCAGCGCAACACAATGGTCAATAATGCCGTTGCTTACCTCGGCCAGCCGGTACACATTGGCTTCCCTGGAACGGTAATCGCCCCCTTTGAGGGTATCGAGGAAAAGGCGGTGTACAGAATCGTTGTCGTTCCTGTAATTCTTGGCTGCATTGATTCCTCCCTGGGCCGAGACGGAATGTGCCCTCCGGGGAGAATCGCTCATGCAAAACACATTCACGCGATACCCCTGTTCTCCGAGTGCCGCCGCTGCCGAAGCCCCGGCCAGTCCCGTTCCCACCACAATAATGTGCATCCGGGCCCGGTTGGCAGGAGAGACAGGTCTGAGAGCATCCTTGTGCCGCTTCCATTTTAATTCAAGGGGACCTTCCGGAATCTTAGCGTTGAGCTTACCTGCCATAGCCTTTGTGTTAGTTTGACAAAAATACAAAACAATGCCGAGATACAATTTTTTCCTAACTTAGACGCATGAAACTTATGTTTTACATTGGGATGCTGGGTGTATCCCTTTTCCTGGGTTCCTGCGGGAACGCCACGGAAAACACAACGCTCCGCACAGGAGCCGAAAACACGGAAGCTTACCTTCCTCTTCTGGAGGGAAAAAGGGTAGGGGTGCTCACCAACCATACGGCCCTTATTGACCGCACCCACCTGGTAGACAGCCTGATCTCACTGGGTATTGACATTCGTATGATCTTTGCCCCGGAGCACGGCTTCAGGGGGAACGAAGATGCGGGCACCCGGATAGATCATCACACAGATGCGGACACGGGCATTCCCGTTGTTTCTGTCTACGGTTCCGCCTACATTCCGCAGGACAGCCTCATGCAACAGCTGGATATCGCAATTTTTGACATACAGGACGTTGGGCTGAGGTTTTACACCTACCTCTCTTCCATGTATTATTTTATGGAAGCCTGTGCCAGAAACCAGGTACCCCTGATCATCCTGGACCGGCCAAACCCCAACGGGCATATTGTTTCCGGACCTGTTCTGGATATGCAGTACCGTTCGTTTGTAGGGATCATCCCCATCCCTGTAGTGCATGGCATGACTCTTGGAGAACTGGCTTGCATGATCAACGGGGAATTCTGGCTCAGGGACAGCCTCCGGGCCTGTCTGACAGTTGCCCCGTGTCTGCATTACACACACAGCACACACTATGAACTGCCCGTCAAACCCTCTCCCAACCTGCCCAACAACCGCGCCGTTTACCTGTATCCTTCCATTTGCCTTTTCGAGGCAACTCCGGTAAGCCTGGGGCGGGGGACTGCCTTTCCTTTTCAGGTGTACGGGCATCCTCAAATGACCGGATATGACTTTTCTTTTACCCCGCAGCCGGTTCCGGGAGCCATGAATCCTCCGCAAAATGGGATTCTGTGTCAGGGCGCGGACCTCAGGACATCTCCGCCAGACGAAGTGATCTGGGCCAACGGATTTGATCTGACATACATTATTGACGCCTTCAGGAACCTGAACGAAAGTACCGGTATGGGAGAAGCGTTCTTCACTGCATATTTTGAAAAACTGGTTGGCGTGGACTATGTGCGCAGCATGATCCTGGAAGGAAAGACTGCGGACGAAATTGCAGCCTCCTGGTACGAGCCGCTGGAACAATTCAAAGCCAAACGAAGCCAATACCTGATTTATCCTCTCTGATATGAAAAAAATCCTCATCCTTTCATTTTGCATGCTGTTCCTTGTCTCTGCGGGGGCACACGGCCAGTCTCGCAGGGAAGAAAAGGCGGCCCGGAAGGCTGCTGTTGGGGAACAGGTGAAGACGCTCATAGAGAGCGGCTCTTTTTTGATTGTCTTTGACCGTGCGAATCCCACAGGGGGAAGGTCTGTAATGCTTTCTCCCGCATATGAAATGAAATTTGACAACAACCGCGTATCTACGTACCTCCCGTACTTCGGAAGGTCCTATTCCCCGCCGGCCAATCCTGCCAGGCTGGCTTTCGATCTTACGGACAGGCAGGTAGAGCCCGAAATTTCTTCTGACCCCCGGAAAGGGTACACGATCCTCTTTACCGCGACAACAGAATCCGCCGAAACCATAAAATGCTACCTGAAGATCTCCCTGAGCGGAACAGCAAGTCTATCTATTAACAGCAATTTCAGGTCAAGTATATCTTACCTGGGAAATTTGAAAATGTAGTATATATGAATTCTTTACTCGCTTTGCTCATGACCTCCCTGATCCATCTGATCCCCGCGCCTGCGGAAATGGTTCCCGGAGAAGGGTTTTTTCACCTGAACGGCCGGACCCGGGTGCAGTTCGTGGGAGCCGCCACCTCCATGGCACGGGATGCGGCGGCCTTTTTTTCAGAGACCATCGGTCCTTCCACCGGCATGCACCTTAAGAACGACAAACAGAAAACATTGTCCGGTGCCATCGTATTTTCACTCGACACCTCTTTACCCCGGGAAGGGTATACATTAAAGGTGACCCCGGATCTGATTGAGATTGCCTCGAACGATCCGGCCGGTTTTTTCTACGGTGTGCAGACCCTTTTGCAATTGTTGCCTCCCTATGTATATCAACCCGTTTATCAACCGGATCAGTACCTTCCTGAACATGAAATCCAGGTACCTTGTGTGCAGATCAGAGATTACCCCAGGTTTTCTCACCGGGGAATGATGCTCGACGTCAGCAGGCAGTTCTATACCGTAGAATATGTGAAACGTTTCATAGACTGGATGGCAAAACACAAACTGAACCGCTTTCACTGGCACCTGGCAGATGACACCGGCTGGCGCATAGAGATCAAAAAATATCCCCTGCTTACCGAAAAAGGCGCCTGGCGGGGTCCGGGCGAAGTCCTCCCCACCACCTACGGTCATCCCGGTCAAAGATACGGAGGTTTCTACACGCAGGATGATATACGCCAGATCGTGGCGTATGCCTCGGCGCGTCAGATTGAGATTATTCCTGAAATTGACCTTCCCGGCCACTCCAGGGCCGCTATTGCCAGTTATCCCGACATCCTGTGCGATCTGACAGATGAAGTGGAACTTAGCATTCAGGGAGTCAGCAACAACGTCTGGTGTGCCTCGTACGAAAAAAACTACAAAATGCTGGAAGACATTGTCCGGGAAATGGTGCAGCTGTTCCCGTCACAATATTTCCACATAGGGGGTGATGAAGTGGTCACCAGCCAGTGGGCCAGCTGTACCCGTTGCAAAGCCTATATGCATGAGCACCACATGGAAGACCCCATAGAGATGCAATCCTACTTTGTACAGCGTATGCAGCAGATCCTCAATAAATTCGGCAAAACGATGGTGGGGTGGGACGAGATCATGGAAGGCGGGGAGCTGGACCGGGAAAAGACCGTTATCCTTGCCTGGCAGCGTGCCGCCAACATAAAGGAGGCTACCCGCGCCGGATACATGGTCATAGCCCAGCCTGCACAATATTGCTACCTGGACATGAAACATACCCTGGCAGAAAGAGGCATGATGTGGGCCGCGATCTTTGATACAGACAAAGTCTATTCCTTCGATCCGGTGGAAACGCCGGGGCTGACACCCGATGAAGCCGCAAAGGTCCTGGGTGTTCAGGGGGGATTGTGGTCAGAATTACTGAACATGCCTCCCCGTATTGCCGAGTACCAGGTGTACCCCAGGCTTTGCGCCCTTGCCGAGGTAGCCTGGAGCCCCCGGGAAAACAGGAATTGGGAAGATTTCAGAACCCGCCTGGGTCAGACCCATTTCGACCGGTTGTATTACATGGGGATCCGTTTCCGCATTCCCCCGCCAGCCGCAGATTATGTAAACGGCTATATATGCGCCCGGAATGAGTATCCCTGGATGGTCATTCGCTATACCTGCGACGGGACCGTTCCGGGACCGCGTTCCCCTCTCTACTCGGGACCCATTAAGACACAGACTCCTGAGCCGTACCGTTTTGCAGCTTTTTACCGGGATGATATCAGCAGCCAGGCAGTTGAAGCAAAACTGCCTTACGACCGCTACCAGAAACCGGTAACAGAGGTAACCGGCAATATCGAGATCCATCCCCGCACACCGCTTTCACTTCTGGGCGATAACGATCCTGCGACTTATGTTCGTTGTTTTGCTCCCCTGGAAGAAGGAAAATTTCTGCAGTTTACTTTTGAAGAACCGCTGAACACCCCCGGGATCAGGGTTCAGACGGGTTTGCCCCATGTGATCATAGATCTGGTGGATTATGCCCGTGTAGAATATTCTCCTGACGGGATACTGTACAAAAGGGCCGATTGCTTATGGGTCAACGGAGGGTGCCGGTTCGTGCCCGATGGTCCCGTACGGTCCGTTAAACTTGTTTTTGAGAACGGGAATCAGCCGCTGACCTACTACCTGCAGGACCTTCTCATTGAAAAATAACCGCGTATGGATATTCTTCGGTTTTATTTGAACGGGACATTGCGGGAAATTGACTTTTCGAAGAAGGACAGTCCGTCTCTTTCCTGTTCCGTACTGCATTACCTGCGAGGATACGAAAAAATGACCGGGACCAAGGAAGTGTGCGGCAGGGGCGATTGCGGTGCCTGCACGGTAATCGTCGCTCATAAAGATCCGGTCTCGGGTAAAGAAAGCAGGATCTCGGTAGATTCCTGCCTGATGCCCCTGCCCCGTCTTCACGGAAAACATTTGCTTACCATTGAAGCCCCGGGAGAAATCCTGGATACCGAACCCGTCCGGGATGCTTTTCTGGAACAACGGGCGAGCCAGTGCGGCGTATGCTCCCCGGGTATGGTCCTTTCCACCTACATACATTTGAAAAACGGCCTTCCCCTGAACAGAGAGGAAATACAGCGTTCATTATCCGGAAACCTTTGCCGGTGCACCGGTTATCAGGCTATTGTGGACGCTGCTTTGTCCCTGGACAAAAATCCGCGTGCAAGGGGAACTTCTGAAAAGCCACTGGATTTTCTTCCCACTGATGATCATATGATCACATTTCGAAAAGACGGGGTCGTTTATGTCAGACCACGCAACATGGAAGAATTTCATCGTGTACGGAAAGCATACCCCCGTGCCGTCGTAGCTTCGGGATTTACCGGATCGGCCATGAACTGCGCGGGATCCGTGATAGACGTGTCCTCTGTCCGGGAAATGCTTGAAGTACGGCACACACCGTCTTGTATTTCCATAGGAGCTTCCTGCAATTTCGAAACGGTGAAAAAAGAGCTCGGCGGGATCTTTCCATACATGAACCCTTACCTGGACGCATTCGGATCGCTACAGGTCAGGAACCAGGCTTCTGTGGGAGGGAACATTGCCGAAGGATCACCCGTAGGAGACACCATGCCGCTTTGCCTGGTACATGATGCGGTTTGTATTGTTTCGGGACCGCGCAGGGTGCGGCGTATCGAAGCAGCCCGTTTTACTACCGGTTACCGGGAAACGGCCCTGAAACCTTCAGAAATACTGATGGCCGTGGAATTCCCGCTGCCTGACAGGAAAACCCTCTACTTCGCACATAAACAGTCCAGACGCAGAAATATGGACATCAGCTCGGTATCCTTTGCGGCTGCGGTAACGCTGGAGGGAAAGAAATGCGCCGCTATCCGCCTGGCATACGGAGGTATGGCGGCCACTCCCGCGAGGGCCTTGCAAACTGAACGTTTTCTGAAAGGGAAGGTCTTTTCTGAGGGCAACTGCCGTAAGGCAACAGCATTTCTGGAAAAAGATTTCACACCCCTTTCGGATATCAGGGGCAGTGCCGCTTACCGTATGGATGTGGCAAAAAACATGTTGGTCTTTCTTTATGAATCTTATAACGGGAATCATGACTGATCCAAAATGCATACAATACAGGGAAGCCGCGCACGTATCGGGAAAAACCCGGTACATCCCGGACATGGAACTTTACCGGGGAACCCTTACCGGATATGCGGTTTCCTCTCCTCATGCACATGCACGTCTTGTTCATCTGGATACTTCCGCTGCAGCTGCCTTTGAAGGTGTGGCCGCCGTCATTACGGCAGCAGATATCCCGGGGCCCAACACCCTGGCACCCATCATTGACGACGAACCTTGCCTGCTCCCGGTAGGCGGAACCTGCGGATACATGGGACAGGTAGTCTGTATCATCGCGGCAGACACATCCGAAAATGCAAAAAAAGCCGCATCCCTGATCGAATGGGAATGGGATGTGCTTCATCCGGTACTCACCGTAGAGGAAGCCCTGATTAAGGAAGATTTCCTTTTCAAACCGCTGCGGCTCAAAAGGGGATCCCCGGAAGGCGCCATGATACAAGCGCCTTTCAGAAAAAAAGGGTCACTGGAAGCCGGGGGCCAGGAACATTATTACTTTGAACCTCAGGCCGCTTATGCGGTTCCGCTGCACCAGGGCGGTCTGCTTGTCAGGTCATCTACACAAAATCCAACGGACAACCAGCGTTTTGCAGCCTCTTTACTGAACCTTAAAGTTTCGGATATCGAGGTGCAGGCCGGTTGCCTGGGAGGAGGATTCGGAGGCAAGCAGGCACAGGCAAACTGGACTGTTGCATGGTCTTCGCTGCTGGCATGGAAAACAAAAAAACCTGTGCTTTTCGTGCTGGAAAGAGATCAGGATTTCAGGATCACCGGAAAACGTCATCCTTTCACTGTGAACTGGGAAGTTGGATTTGACAGCCGGGGAGAGATCCAGGCAGTTGACATTTCCATGGCTTATGATTGCGGATGGTGCAACGACGTTTCCATTGCCGTACTGCATCATTGTCTTTTCCATATGGACGGGGCCTATTACATACCCCATCTGAATGCCGTACTGTACGGTTGCAGAACCAACAAACCCAGCAACACGGCTTTCAGGGGTTTCGGCGTTCCGCAGGCAATAGCGGTCATTGAATCGGTCATTACCCAGATCGCCCAAACCCTGGGGAAAGACCCCGTCTCGGTCCGCCGGAAGAATTATTACGGCATTAAGACCAGAAACAGGACCCCATGTAATATGAAGGTGGAACACAATATCCTGCGTGCCGCACACAGCCAGGTGCTTCACAACAGTGACTATTTTGATTTGCGCAAGCAGGTCAACGCCTTCAACAAAAAACACGCCTGTGTAAAACAGGGACTCGCCATGGTTACGGGTAAATTCGGGATTTCCTTTAACGAGAGCTTCTTCAACCAGGCCGGAGCCCTGGTCAACATATACCGGGACGGATCGGTGCTGATCCATCATCCCGGAACTGAAATGGGACAGGGCCTGCACGACAAAATGAGAACAGTGGTTCACCGGGAATTGGGGATCTCTTCCCAATACATAAAAGTTTCGGACACCTCTACCTCTGTAATCCCTAACACCACCTCTACGGCGGCTTCCACGGGAAGCGACTTTTCAGGGGCGGCTCTTAAGGATGCCTGCGACAAGCTTAAGAAACGCCTCCACCCGATTGCTTTGAAAATGATGGGACTGGAAAAGGGTTTGCTTGTATGGGAACATGATTCGGTAACCTGTAAAGAATATGGAAAAAGCATCCCTTTCCCTCAGCTCGCATTCCATTCCTATATGGTACTGGAATCCCTGAGTGAAAAAGGTTTTTACAAAAGGGAAAACATAGGATTCAGCCTGGATACCATGGAAGGACGGCCTTACTGGTATTATGTCATGGGATCGTCTGTTGCGCACGTGGAGCTGAACCTGCTCACCGGAGAATTCCGGATCCCCGATGTATGGATCGTACATGATTGCGGAGAACCCCTTGACAAAGGCATTGACAGGGGCCAGATCCACGGGGCTTTTATTCAGGGACTGGGATGGTGTACCCTTGAAAAGCTGGTTACGGATCCGTCTGGAAAACTGCTGACAGATTCCCTGGAGAATTATAAAATACCCGGCATTTACGAACTTCCGGAACGTTTTCATGTTGAATTGTTCCAGGGAAATCCCGAGCCTTTGAACATTCATAACTCAAGGGCCATTGGCGAACCCCCCCTTATCTATGCACTGTCGGTCTGGTTCGCCCTGCGCGATGCCAGGGGAACTCCGCTTCCGATCCCGGCTACCAGAGAAGATCTTATCAAACCATCATATCATGAAAAATAATATAAGGACCATCCTGTTTTGGGCAGTTTGCTGGGGACTGGCAGAAGCATCCATTGGATACGTTCTCCATTTTGTTGAAAATTCCGCGGGAATCTTATTGTATCCTTTTGGAGCGTTCTGCCTGATCAGGGCTTTTTGGAAAAGCGGAAACAATATAATCGTTCCCGTAGCGGTTACGCTTCTTGCCGCAATTTTAAAACTGAGCAACCTGGCTTTTACTCCGCCAATATATCATTACAGGGTGTATTTCCCTGTATTGGCAATACTATCCGAAGGTTTTGCAACTTCGGGTCTTTTGTTCATAACCACACGGCAACCTGTGCAAAACCTGTTCACTAAACTGAAGATAAAAAAGTAACTTTTGTGTATAAATAAATTATTGTGGAAAAACCTCTTTTTTTCCTTATTTTCCAACAACAATATGAACATCCCCTATAAGCTTATTCCATTTATAAAAATCTGATTTACATTATTTTATATATCTTTATCAACAATTCAACAAGCTATTATCAGAAACAAGACCTTTAAAAGAAAAAAATATAATATTATTGATTGCTTCTATGGCTGATTTCGACCCACATAAAAATAAAGAGACCATTGACAGGGATTTTGAAGAGCAGATAAGACCCCGCGAGTTTACACAGTTTTCCGGTCAGGACAAGATCACCGACAATCTTAAGGTATTTGTGAAGGCGGCCCTGTTGCGGGGAGATTCGCTGGACCACGTACTGTTGCATGGCCCTCCGGGATTGGGCAAGACCACCCTTGCCCATATCATTGCTCACGAACTGGGAGTGGGATTGCGCATAACATCGGGTCCCGTACTGGACAAACCCGGCGATCTGGCCGGGCTGCTTACGGGATTGGAGACCGGAGACGTTCTTTTTATAGATGAGATCCATCGTTTGTCTCCTGTGGTTGAAGAATACCTGTATTCGGCCATGGAAGATTTTACCATTGACATAATGCTGGACAAAGGTCCGGGAGCACGCTCCGTTCAAATTGCTTTGCAGCCTTTCACATTGGTAGGGGCCACCACGCGCAGCGGTCTGCTTACTGCTCCTCTGAGGGCACGGTTTGGGATACAGTGTCACCTTGAATATTATGACACACCTGTATTGTTGCAGATAGTACATCGTTCAGCATCCATCCTGCAGGTAGAAATCGACAAACAGGCTGCCCATGAGATAGCGTCCAGAAGCCGCGGTACCCCAAGAATAGCCAATGCCTTGCTCAGAAGGGTGAGGGATTTTGCACAGGTAAAGGGTTCCGGAATCATTGACAATGCAATAACCCAATATGCCCTGGATGCTTTGAATATTGACAAGAGAGGTCTGGATCAGATGGATAATAAAATTTTATCCACCATCATTCATAAATTCAGGGGAGGTCCCGTGGGTATAGGCACCATAGCTACTGCCGTAAGTGAAGAGATTGGAACTCTTGAAGAAGTATATGAACCGTTTTTAATCAAGGAAGGTTTGTTGCAGAGGACTCCCAGGGGCAGGGAGGCAACCCAGCTTGCCTATCAGCACCTGGGTATCATAAAAGATGATCAGAGTAAATTATTTTCATAAAACAGCAACATGAAAAAAGGAATATCATTTTTATTCATTACCATAAATTTCCTGTTGATTTCGGCCGGTGCGTATGCCTGTACTTCAGCTATAATAACGGGTAAGGTTACAGCCAATGGAAGACCATTATTGTGGAAACACAGGGATACGGGCCAGGAGCAGAACAGGATAGCTTATTTTACAACCGGGAAATACGCTTTTCTTGCGCTCGTAGATGCTCCCGACCAGGGAGGTACGGCCTGGACAGGGACCAACAGTGCCGGGTTTTCCATTATGAATACGGCTTCTTACAATTTGAAAGATGACCAGGTCAAAGAAATGGATCAGGAAGGGAAACTTATGTACAGGGCATTGGAAATCTGTGCAGGTACGGAAGATTTTGAACGTTTTCTGGATACATTGTCCAGACCCCTGCGTGTTGAAGCCAATTTTGGTGTCATAGATGCTTTTGGAGGTGCCGCCTATTACGAGGTAAACAACCACTCCTGGGTCAGGATAGACGCCAATGATCCGGCAATTGCCCCGCACGGATACCTGATCTATACGAATTTCTCCTATACGGGAAGGAAAGACGAAGGTATGGGGTATATGCGGTATCAGACCGCCAGTGCCCTTTTTCTAGAAAAAGCGGCCGTTTCCGATTTTACTCCGCAATGGATATTTACCCACGTATCCCGGTCTTTTTATCATGCTTTTTTGGGTATGGACCTTTGTGATCCGACCTTTTCACCTGACAGGGCAAACGGATGGTTCATAGATCAGGATTTTATTCCAAGGCGTTCAAGTACCTGTTCCGTTGTGATAGAAGGGGTCCAAAAAGGAGATGATCCGCTCAAAACAATTATGTGGACCGTTATGGGGTATCCTCCTGCCGGAGTGTGTATCCCCCTTTGGGTGAACATGGGAGACCGGCAGCCGTACTTGCTTTTGGGCCAGGGAGATCAAAACAGGTCCCCGTTGTGTGAAATGGCCGTTTCCCTCAAACATCAGGCGTTTCCGGTAACAAGAGGAAACGGGTCGCGTTATATGTATTTTTCTCGCATTTACAACCGGCAGGGTACTGGTTTTATGCAGCAACTGGCTCCCCTGGAATCACGATTGTTCGAAACATACCGGGTATTGATTGAAGAACTGGAAAAAGAAGGTCTGTCGGGAAAAAGCCTTCCCAAAAAACGTATTCACCAGATGTATGACCACATCTCCCCGCAGATCACAGAGGCTTATGACAGACTTTGATGTACAAAAGATCCGGGATTTTTTAACGAGCAGATCAAAGGATAATATTCCTGGCAGCATAACGTTACAGGGACTTACCGGCTCTGCCGTCTATTTTCCCGTTGCATCGCTTGTTAAAAAAGGTCTGCAGAAAATTCACGTTCTCATCCTGGAAAATTCAACCCAGGCATCCTATGCCGCGGGAGACCTGTCCGTCTTGCTCGGATACGAACACGTATATCTGTTTCCGGCTTCATACAGGGGAACGGGAAAAACCGCAAGGCAGGATGAGTCTTTCCAGGTACAAAGAACTACGGCCCTGAGAGCAGTTTCGGAATATTTCCGGCAACCCCGCGATATCATTCTGGTTTCGTATCCCAAGGCCCTGAAAGAAGGGATTCCGGAAAAGGAATCCCTCGATACGGGATCCCTTCAGATAAGTGCGGGTACTACATTATCCCACCAATCAATAAAAGAACATCTTTTTCAGGCGGGTTTTGAAAAAACGGATTTTGTAAGCGAACCGGGACAATTTGCCGTCAGGGGAAGCATAGTGGATGTGTTTTCCTTTTCGGACAACAGACCTTACAGGATCAATTTTTTCGGGGACCACATTGAAAACATACGGGTTTTCGATCAAAATTCTCAACTTTCCATAGAAGAACGCACTTCCGTTATGCTTACCCCGCAGCTCAGGGGAGCGCAATACCTGCTGAACGAGGTGGCGGATCATGCACTGGTCTGGTCGTTTAGGGAAGAATTCAGCGAAATTCCCGCAAACATACCGGTAATGGCTTTTTATGATTTGATGCAGGAAGGCCCCGTTGTCCGTTACGACACGGCTCCACAGCCTGTTTTCAACAAGAACTTTGTACTGCTGGTCAATGACATCAGGAAAAGAAAAGAGGCCGGCTACCAGGTGTACATACTTAGTGAAAACAAGGCACAAATCAGGCGCCTTGAAGAGATATTCCAAAGTCTTGACTGTCCCGTTCCTTTTGTTAAATACAAGGAAGTTTCTTTACACGAAGGATTTACAGATCACCAGAACAAAGTCTGCTATTATACCGACCACCAGTTATTCCAGCGTATCCACAGGGTTTATCTGAAGCGTTCGGTTCAAAAAAGCGAACAGATCACCCTGAATGATCTGACAGGCTTTAAAACAGGTGATTACGTTGTTCACATCGACCACGGAGTGGGCGTTTTCGGTGGATTGGTAAAAACCAATCTTAACGGAAAGGTGCAGGAAGCGGTAAAACTCATATACCGGGACAATGATGTATTGTATGTGAACATTCACGGGCTCCACAGAATAGCCAGATACAAAAGCAAGGAAAGCGAACCGCCCAGGATCTACAAGCTGGGATCCGGGGCATGGAACCGGATCAGGCAGCAGACCAAGAAAAAAGTAAAGGACATTGCACGAGATCTCATAAAACTTTATTCTGAAAGGGTTTCCGCAAAAGGTTTTGCTTTTTCGCCGGACACATACCTTCAGAACCAACTGGAAGCTTCTTTTCTTTTTGAGGACACCCCCGATCAGCTGCTTGCCACCCAGCAGGTGAAAAGCGATATGGAAAAACAGTATCCCATGGACAGGCTGATCTGTGGAGACGTAGGTTTTGGAAAAACAGAAATTGCCATCAGGGCGGCCTTCAAGGCGGTAACGGACGGAAAACAGGTCGCATTCCTTGTTCCTACCACCATACTTGCCCTGCAGCACTACCATACGATCTCGGAAAGATTGTCCGGTTTTCCCGTAAAGACTGAATTCATTTCCCGTCTCAAAACACCCTCCCAGACAAAAGAGATCCTGGAAAAACTTCAGGCCGGCACCATAGACATCATTATTGGAACACACAGACTGCTGAACAGGGATGTCTTGTTCAGGGACCTGGGTTTGCTTGTTGTCGATGAAGAACAGAAATTCGGAGTGGCAGCCAAGGAAAAGCTCAAATTGCTGAAAACAAACGTAGACACCCTTACAATGACGGCTACGCCAATCCCGCGTACATTGCAGTTTTCATTGATGGGGGCCAGGGACCTTTCCATCATTCAGACACCGCCGGCAAACCGGCTTCCCATACATACGGAAGTGCAATTGCTTGACGATCAGATTATCCGGGAAGCAATAGACAGAGAATTGGAGCGGGGAGGACAGGTGTTTTTCGTACACAACCGTGTCATGGATATTGAACATGTTGCAAGGACTCTGCAGCAAATCCGCCCGGGCTTGAGAATTGCCATCGGACACGGCCAGATGCCCCCTAAGGCCATGGAAAAAATACTCCTCGATTTCATTTGCGGAGATTACGATCTGTTGTTGTCGACTTCAATTATTGAAAACGGCATAGACATCCCCAATGCAAACACCATTATCATAAACAGGGCCCATCTTTTCGGTCTGAGCGATCTGCACCAGATGAGAGGCCGGGTAGGGCGTTCTAACAGGAAAGCGTATTGTTACCTGATCGTTCCTCCTCACGACGCTCTTTCAGAGGACGCCAGGAGAAGGTTAAAAGCGCTGGAATCGTTTACCGAATTGGGAAGCGGATTCAATATTGCCATGCAGGACCTCGACATCCGCGGTGCAGGGAATCTTTTGGGAGGCGAACAAAGCGGATTCATTGCCGAGATGGGATTTGAAACGTATCAGCGCATCCTGGAAGAGGCTTTTGCCGAGCTGAACCAGGGGGTGGAAGAACCTTCGGAGATGTTCAAAAAACCGTCGTTCAGTGCTTCTTTTGTCTCTGACTGCACCATAGAAACCGATCTCGAGGTGATGATCCCCGATGACTACATATCGCAGGTTTCGGAAAAAATGCGCCTTTACAAGGAATTGGACAGTATAAAGGAAGAAGAGCGGTTGCAACGTTTTTTCACATCCCTGGAAGACCGTTTCGGTCCTGTTCCCGAACCGTTGAAGCAACTGGGATACGTGGTACGCCTGAGGCAATTGGCCGTAACGGCGGGCTTTGAGCGTATTGTGCTGAAAAACGGCATAATGCTTGCATATTTCATATCAGATCCGCAATCAGGCTATTACAAGACAGAACTTTTTGCAAATATTCTGAATTACATTTCGGCACACCCGAAGGATTTTCAGGTCAAAGAACACAAAAACAAATTGTTTGTAAAAATACCTCATGTGAAGCGTGTTGAAGCGGCTTATAATTTTTTAAAAATTTTTGCAAAACCCTGAAAAAGTGCGACATTTGCAAGCTATGCAAAAAACTGGAATCCGGCTTTCCGCTCTCGTTTTGTTTTTTATGCTCGCGGGAACGGCTCAATCCCCTGCGCAAACCATGGACGCATTAGGTACATTTACCCCGTATTCCATGTTTGGCGTGGGAGAAGTTGTGCGTCCGGGAACCTCGCTGAACAGGTCCATGGGAGGCATCGGTGCCGGACTGAGGGACAACCGCTACATCAATTACCTGAACCCCGCTTCGGCCTCGGCCCGCGACTCTCTTTCGTTCATGCTCGATTTCGGGCTCATGCAAAACAATTTCATGAATACGGACGGAATCCGCTCCTCTGCTTACAACGCATTCAACATGCACCACATCATCATGTCTTTTCCCGTATGGAAAAGTTCGGCCATGCAGATGGGGATCATTCCCTACAGCAATGTGGGGTATCGTTTTGTGGAAGACGAGAGCCGTGAGGATATTCTGGCCAACGTAGGGGCTTTCCGGTATTATCATTATGGTCAGGGAAGCATAAACCAGGCTTTTGCCGCTTTTTCTGCCACATTTTTCAAACACCTTGCCGTAGGTGTCCAGGGTATGTATTTCTTCGGGAATATTGAAAAGAATGCGCAAGCCATATCCATATCTTCTCCGGAATCTTACGGAACGCTCAAAACCGGCTATGACATTGTCATAGGTTCATTTGGAGCACAATTCGGAATGCAGGCCTTTGGAAATTTCAATTCATCCACTTCTTTTACGGTGGGAGCAACATTCCAGCCGTCTGCCACCCTGAGGGGAGATGTGACCCGTTTTGCCAAAATGGAAAAAGGGTCTGTCATTGATACCGTTTATTCCGTATTGAACGAAGGGTCCCGCATGTCCATCCCTATGGAATGGACGGTCGGATTCTCTGTCAGAAAAAGAGATAAATGGGCTTTTGGAATTGATTTTACGCAGGCAGACTGGCGTAAATCAAATTTTGCCGAAACCCCGGGCATCAATTTTCAACCTGCACTCAGCCGCACGTTCAAGGCTGGATTCGAATTTACCCCCGACCGTTACAGCATACGGTATTTTATGCGCAGGTGGACATACCGGATGGGTGCCTATTACGATCAGTCGTACATGATGCTCAACGGGCAACAGGTGACAGCCACGGGTGTAACGCTGGGGTTTTCGGTTCCCATATACCGCTGGTATAACTCCGTGGGAGTATCGATTGATGCCGGTCAGCGCGGAAGTATTGAAAATAATCTTATCAGGGAACGGTATATTATGTTAATTTTGAATTTCAATTTGCACGATATTTGGTTCATTAAACACAGATACAATTAAAAACAGAGAAAATGAAAAAGCTTGGAATCCTCATCACATTGGTTATGTCGGCTTTCATAACACAAGGTTACGCCCAGTCCGGAAAATTTGGAGCGACACCGGAAGACAGCGTGGAATGCGTGAGATATTTGTCTTTCTATAAGGATTATTACAAGAACGGGAACATCCGGGAAGCCCTTCCCTCATGGAGGGGCGCCTTGAGGAAATGCCCCGTGGGTGTTACGCAGTCTTTATACCAGGACGGACAGAACATAATCAAATTCCTGATCCATCAGACAAAAGACGCCGAACTCAGAAAAGAACTTGTAGATTCGCTTATCCTGATGTATAATATCCGTATTGATAAATTCCCCACCAGCAAGGCACTCCTGAGCGCTTACACATTCAAGGCATACGATATGGTCACCTTTTACAAGGAAGATGATATGAAGATCTTTGACGCCTTACAGGATGTGGTGCGATTCGGAGCGGAAAATACAGACCACGGGATACTTGTCCTGAACATGCAATACGCCACCAGCCTGTTCAAGGAAGAAAAAATGGATGCGGACAAAGTGATAGAGGTGTATCAGCAGATAAGTTCCATATTCGATCAGAAAACACAGAACGGCAAAGATGAAGCGGTCGAAGAAGCCAAGAACAATTTTGAAACGCTGTTTGCCATTAGCGGCGTTGCCGATTGTGACAATCTTCTGGCCCTTTTCGGACCACGGTTTGACGAGAACGCAACAGAGATATCCTATGTCAAACGTGTCGTGCAATTGCTCTCCAATGCCGGTTGTGAGACTTCGGACCTTTTCCTGAAAGCCGTTGAACGACTTTATGAAATGGAACCGTCCTACAATTCTGCGTATTATTTGTACCGGCTTTACTCTGCCAGGGAAAACAATGAAAAAGCCGTATCGTTCCTGCAACTGGCGATTGATTCAGATTCCATTGATGACCAGACAAAAGGGGATTACCTGATGGAACTGGGCACATTCTACTTCAAGAGGATGAGCAACAACGCCATTGCCGCACAAAGATGCCTTGAGGCTTTTGAATTCAACGAAGAGATCAAAGGACGGGCCTATCTGTTGATGGGACATATCTGGACCATGGCCAAGGTTCGCGACGGCGATATGCCCGACATAGATGCCCGGGCCAATTTCTGGGTGGCCGTGGATTACTTTGTAAGGGCCAAGCAGGCTGATCCCACCCTGGCTGAAGAAGCCGACCGTCTGATAGCGACTTACAGGCAATATTTCCCCACCGCAGAAGAAGCCTTCATGCACGACCTGTCCGATGGCGCCAGCTATACGGTCAGGGCCAACGGGCTTTCCGCCACAACAACAGTCAGAACAAATAAATAGATAATGGGAGTTCGTTCCCGGAACACAACGCTGATCATGGTAGCAACGGGCCTGTCTCTTGCTACCATGTTTGTCTCGTGTAAAAACCGGGTCACCACCGTGGGGTCGCTCGAAAACCTGGACAGCATTCCTACGCAGACTATTGAAAACATGGAAGGGTGGCAGGTGGAAGGAGGCAAGGTACGGGGACGACTTACCGCTCCCTATATGGAAAAATATACACGCGGTGAAGATCCGTATGATATTTTCCCCAATTCGTTCCGGGTGGAAGCGTATACGCCGGAAGGAACGCTTGAAACGGTTATCACCGCCGACAAGGCCGTACACCGTACAGGAGAAGAACAGATATGGATCGCCACCGGCAAGGTCCTGGTACATAATCTTCTGAAAGAAGAAACCATGGAAACGGACACCCTGTACTGGGATCAGCAAAAAAAAACAATATACACGCATTGTTATGTCAGGCTTACCTCTCCCGATTTTTTTGCACAGGGCTACGGGATGGAATCCGACGAAAGGGCAACCAATGCCAAAATCCTGAGACCGTTTGATTCTTACGGATACATTCAGCAGGACACTTTGTCCAATGAAGAAAAAGAATTATCTTCGCGCCCTGATATAGAATCACAACCTCAACCATAAAACAAACAAGATGGCAGTTCTGGAGAAGATACGAGTACAGATGGGTATATTTATTACCGTACTCATTGCTATTGCCTTAATTTCATTTATTGTAGATCCGGGCACATTACAATCCGCTATGTCTATGTTCTCTTCCAAAAACGACGTGGGAGAAATGAACGGGCAAACCATTACATACATGGAGTACAGCAAAAAACTGGAGACCATGGGCAACCTGCAGCAGGCTTTGACGGGGGCCTCTTCCCTGGACGAACAGTCGCAGGAGGCCGTTGAACAGGGTACCTGGCAGACATTCCTGAAGGACCTGGTGTATATGCCCGCCATAGAAAAAGCCGGGATCCGCCTGGGAGACGAGGAATTGTTTGATATGGTACAGGGGCGGGATATTTCCCCGGTCATTATCAACGATGCACTCTTTAGGGGAGAGAACGGCATGTTTGACCGGAGCCGGCTGACCATGTTCGTCCAGAATGCCACGGCTGATCCCGAAGGGGTTGCAGGCGTTTACTGGATGTTTATCCAGGACAACATGCAAACAGACAGAATGTTTGCCAAGTACAGTTCCCTCCTGTCCAAAAGCAATATCATCACACCCGTGGAATTACGCAGGGACATGGAAGAGAACAACATTACCTCCAATGTCAGCTTTTCACTTACCCCCGTTTCATTTTCCCGCGACACCACAATATCGGTAACCGCACAGGAGATCCGCAAGTATTACGATGAACACAAGCATCTGTACAAGCAGGTGGCAACCAGGGACATTGAATACGTGGTATTTCCCATTGAGCCTTCGGAAAAAGACATAGAGCTGGCAAGGGAAGACATTGAAAAGGTTTACGGGGATTTTGCTAATACACAGAACGTAAGGCAATTTCTGGCCCGCAATTCCGACAAACCCCTGGATACGTACTATTATAAGAAAGGAGAACTGGTTTCCATCTCTGCCGCCCTGGACAGTTTTGCCTTCGCCGCCACATCACGCGACGTGCTTCCGGTCTATAAGGACGGGAATTTCTTCCGTGCGGCCCGGATAGCCGATATCAAACAATTGCCTGACTCGGTATATGTACACCATATCTTACTGCAACAGGCGGCCGGTGAGGCGTCACGTATTGCAGACAGTCTGCTGAACATCCTGGGCCGCACTCCGGATCGCTTTGAAGAGCTTGCAGAAGAATTTTCCGCAGATAAGAATCCCAATTTCCGTCCGGGCGTGATCGGTTGGTTTTCCCGCGAAGCAGGTATTCCGGGAATGGAATCCGTTTACGAGGCACAGCTCAACAAGCCTTACAGGATCGAAACCCAGTATGGCACACATATCGTCAAGGTCAGCGAACGTACGCGTCTTCACCGGAAAGTACAGCTTGCCGTCCTCGTTAAAGAAGCCGTTGCCGGGAAAGAAACCTATCAAACCATTTATTCCAGGGCAAATACACTCTCCACACAGAGTAAGAACATAGAGGAATTCAACCGGGAGGCCAATCAGGTCAATATGTTCGCCGTACCTGCCATGGGAATTGCCGAAAATGCGAAAACCATTTCCGGTTATGAGCGGATGAGAGAACTTGTCCGCTGGGCATTTGAAGCCAAACTGGGAGAGGTATCGCCCGTTATATCGGTAGACAACAACTATTTCTTTGTGGCAGCCGTCTCGGGAATTCATGAGGAAGGGATTGCAACCCTGCAGGAAAAGCAGGCCGAGATAGAGTCCTTGCTCATTCTGGAAAAGAAAAAAGACCGCATCTACGATCAGATCAAACAGGAACTGGCCGGTCATACCACACTCGAAGCATGGGCAGAAGCCACCGGAAGGACCATTTCCACACAAACCGGGATCGCATTCGGATCTTCACAGCAGACCGATCCCAAGTTTGTAGGGGCGGTGTCGGGAGCTCCGGAGCAGGTGCTGCTCGGGCCGGTTAAGGGAGAAATCGGGGTATACGTGTTCCGTGTGGACGAACGGCTGGACGGAGCCTTTTACACAGAGAACGATGCCAGGCAATTTGCAACCTATCTTTCTGACATACAGGTTCAGATGGTTCCTATGGTGTTGCAGGAAAGTGCGAAAGTCGAGGATAATCGCGCCCGGTTCTTTTAACGGCTGAAAAGAAAGTGCATGATGTCCCCGTCCTGCACCACGTAATTTTTGCCCTCCACGGCCATTTTGCCTGCTTCGCGGCAGGCGGTCTCGGAACCGTAACGCATATAATCATTGAATTTTATCACTTCGGCGCGGATAAAGCCGTGTTCAAAGTCAGAATGAATAAGCCCTGCAGCCTGCGGGGCTTTTGTTCCTTTACGATAGGTCCATGCCTTAACTTCCATTGGTCCTGCAGTGAAATACGTTTCCAGGTCCAGCAGGTCGTATGCCGCCCGGACCAGGCGGGAAACCCCCGATTCTTCCAGCCCCATGGCCTCGAGGAACATCTGGCGTTCCTCGAAAGACTCCAGTTCTGCGATCTCTGATTCTATCCGTCCTGCAACCACCAGGTACGGTTCGTTTTCTTTTTCCAGGACGGCGGCTACTTTCTCTGTATAGGCATTTCCGGCGAGGGCAGACTTTTCATCGACATTAAACACATACAGGACCGGCTTGTTTGTGAGCAGGAACAGTTCCCGTGCCATACGTTCCTCGTCCTGGGTGATCAGGGCCACTGTGCGGGCATTCTGGCCCCGGCTCAGTGTATCGCGGTACCGCACCAGCAGGGCGGCCAGTTTGGCTGCCTGTTTGTCTCCTCCGGTAACGGCCTGTTTCTGGACTTTTGCGATCCGGCTTTCAACCGTCTCAAGGTCCCTGAGCTGTAATTCGGTTTCAATGATCTCCTTATCCCGAAGCGGATCAACGGAACCGTCCACGTGCACCACGTCCGGATCGTCAAAACAACGCAGGATGTGGAGGATGGCATCGGTCTCCCTGATATTGGCCAAAAACTGATTTCCCAGTCCTTCTCCCTTGCTGGCTCCTTTAACGAGCCCGGCAATATCCACAAAGTCCACGGTGGCCGGGACAATGCGTCCGGGATGTACCAGGGAAGCCAGCTGTTCCAGCCGGGGGTCCGGGACCTGTGTGGAACCCAGGTTGGGCTCAATGGTACAGAAAGGGAAATTGGCTGCCTGGGCTTTTCCGGAAGAAACACAATTGAACAGGGTTGATTTTCCCACATTGGGAAGCCCCACAATACCGCATCTTAATGCCATTAGAATTGTCTTTATATATTGGAAGGCACAAAACTAACAACTTTTTACGAATTGTCCTTTTCATTCGGTTCCATCAGCTTATCTTACCTCCATGATACGTGTAATATTATGCCTTGTGGTATTCTGGAATGTAGAAAATTATTTTGATCCGTTTGACGATCCCCTGACCCTTGACGACGCTTTTACACAGGAAGGAAGTTACGGATGGACCTGGTCCCGTTTTATAAAAAAGAGCAATGAAATAGCAAAAACCCTGATTGCCTGTGGTATACAGGAAGACGGTTCATGGGAAGCCCCATGCCTTGTCGGATTGTGCGAGATCGAAAACTTTTTTGTACTGTACCGGCTGACTTCCGACACCCCCCTGGCCCCGCTCCGTTACGGCATCATACACAGGGATTCCCCCGATCCCCGGGGGATAGATGTGGCCCTGCTATACCACAGGGACCGGTTTGTGCCTGTCAAAACAGATTTTTATCCCATTACGGAAGAAGACGGGAGCCGGGTGGAAACGCGTGAAATACTCTACACCAGCGGGGTGATTGATCAAAAAGACACGCTTCATGTAATGGTAAACCACTGGCCTTCCAGACTGGGCGGAACATCGGCCCAAAAACACAGGATGACCGCCTCGGCAATCCTGCTTCGCATTACAGACAGTCTGCTCCGGCAGTCTCCCGGGGCACGGATCCTGATCATGGGCGATTTCAACGAACAGCCCGTGACCCCTCCCATGGAACAACTGACATCGGGCGCCATGGTCAATGTATCCGATCGTGCCACGTACAAATACAGGGGTGCCTGGGAATGCATAGACCAGTTCCTGGTCAGTCCCGCGGCAGAAAAGGAGGTGGAATATGTGAAAACCATGCGTCTGCCACATCTGCTGGAACGGGACAGGACCCACCTGGGGTACAAACCCCGCCGTACTTACCAGGGGCCCGTTTATAAAGGCGGAATAAGTGACCACCTGCCCATAACCTTAAAATTTATTACCTTTGTTTCTTATGGCCTCACAACCCGTTAAGACACCCCTGATGGACCAGTACTTTGCCATTAAGGCCGAGTATCCCGAGGCGCTTTTGCTCTTCAGGGTAGGTGATTTTTACGAAACTTTCGCAGAAGATGCCGTCAAAACATCCAAGGCCCTGGGCATTGTGCTGACCCGGAGGGCGAACGGAGCCGCCTCTTCTGTTGAACTGGCCGGATTTCCCCATCACGCACTGGATACGTATCTGCCCAAACTGGTTCGGGCAGGCTATAAAGTGGCCGTATGCGACCAGCTGGAAGACCCGAAAATGACCAAAAAGATCGTTAAAAGAGGCATTACCGAGGTGGTCACCCCGGGTCTTTCCTACAACCCGCAACTGCTGGAAGCTTCACAGCACAATTTCCTGGCAAGTCTTTTTTGCTGCCACAACGGTCAGGCCGAGTCGGTCGGCATGGCTTTCACCGATATATCCACCGGGACAGTCCAGATAGCCCAGGGAGACACTTCGTATGCCGAAAGCCTTTTGTCCCAGTATGCTCCCAGGGAGATCCTCGTGCAACGGGACCGGGAAAAAAAATGGAAAGCCCGCCTGGGCAATTCCTTTTATTTTTCTACCATAGATGACTGGGCATTTGTGCATGCAGCGGCGGTAGAAAAAGTAAAAACCCACTTTGGGGTGGACAGCCTGAAAGGATTCGGGGCCGAGAACCTTCCTTTGGCCGTTTCGGCGGTGGGGGCCATGCTCTTTTACCTGGAGACGAACAAATACGACAGCTACAGTCACTTGTGCACCTTGCAGCGCATTGATCCTGAACGCCTCATGTGGCTGGACAAATACAGCATCCGCAACCTGGAACTGTTCCCGCGCCAGGACAATCCGGAAAAAGGAGCCAGTCTGGTCGAAGTGATCGATAAAACAAACACCCCTATGGGAGCCAGGCTGTTGCGCCAGTGGCTGGTGATGCCCTTAAGAGACCTTGATGCCATAGACGAGCGTCATCAGATCGTAGCGTGTCTGCTGGACCAATGGGATTTGACCGGAAAAACACGAAAGATCCTTTCCCAGGCGGGTGATATGGAAAGACTCATATCACGCGCTGCAGCCGGAAGGATCACGCCCCGCGAAGCCGTACAGCTCAAATCATCCCTGGTCTGCACTTCCCGCATCAGGAAAATGATCTCACAGACACCCGGCACAGAGCCGGTCCGTAGCGGCACCGACAACCTTGACGACTGCAACGGCCTGGTGGAGCTCCTGGATAAAACGCTTGTTCCGTCTCCTCCCGCCCAGTTGGGCAAGGGACAGGTCGTCGCCTCCGGGGTGGATCCCCGGCTGGACGAGCTCCGTCATATAGTGTCGCACAACAAGGAATACTTGCAGGAAATGCAGCAGAAAGCAGCTGATCAAACGGGAATCACATCCCTGAAGATCGCTTTCAATAACGTTTTCGGGTATTATATTGAAGTACGCAACACCCACCGGGACAAAGTCCCTTCTTCGTGGATCCGGAAGCAGACGCTTGTCAACGCAGAAAGGTATATCACCGAAGAGCTGAAATCCTATGAAGAAAAGATTCTGGGAGCGGAAGAGCGGATCGCACAGCTGGAACAGGATATTTTCAACCGGGTGATCGGGGATGTAAGGAAGTATATCCGTCCCATTCAGGAAAATGCCCGTATCCTTTCATGGCTTGACTGTCTGCTGGGATTTGCGGTTCTTGCAAGGGAACAAAAATATGCCAGGCCGCAGATGAAAGACAACGATGTGATTGACATACGTCAGGGCCGGCATCCCGTGCTGGAAAAGCTCATGCCGCCGGGCGAGGCATACGTCCCCAACGACGTATACCTGGATAACCGTACCCAACAGATCATTGTCCTGACCGGGCCCAATATGGCGGGGAAATCCGCGCTGCTCCGTCAGACCGGTTTGATCGTACTTCTGGCGCAGATCGGCTCTTATGTGCCGGCCAGGGAAGCGACCCTTGGGGTGGTTGACAAATTGTTCACCCGGGTGGGGGCTTCGGATAACATAGCCCGCAGAGAATCCACGTTTATGGTCGAGATGCTCGAATCGGCCGCCATCCTGAACAATGTGACCGACCGTTCCCTGGTCCTTTTTGACGAAATTGGCCGAGGAACCAGTACTTATGACGGGATATCCATTGCCTGGGCGATCGTGGAATACCTGCATGAAAAAGCAGGGGCACGGGCAAAAACGCTTTTTGCCACCCATTACCACGAATTAAACCAGATGGCCGGACAATACGGCAGGGTGAAAAATTTTCACATAGCCGTTAAGGAAAAGGGACAAAAGGTGCTATTTTTGCGGAAGATGATCTCGGGAGGCGTGGAACACAGTTTTGGGATACATGTGGCCGGAATGGCCGGAATGCCCCGCAGGGTAATCCTGACCGCGCAGGAGATCCTTCAAAGAATGGAAGCGGGCAAAGAACAGCCGCCCTCCCCGGAAAGACCCAGGCAGCTGTCGTTCTTCCAGCTGGAAGACCCGTTGCTGCAGGCGCTCAAACGAGACATAGAATCGCTCGATCTGAACAGAATCACCCCCCTGGAAGCATTTGACGCACTGAGGGAATTGAAAAGAAAAATCGGACAAAAAGAATGAAAAAGGTCATCAGGAGCATCAATATCTTTTTTAAACTGCTGGGGGAAAGTTTTACTTTTGCCTACGACTCGGTTAAAGGGGACAAATTCAGAGCGTTTCTCTCCCTGTTGGGGGTGACGATCGGGATCTTTTCCATTGTCGCTGTTTTTACAGCCATAGAGGGGCTTGAAAAAAATGTCAGGAACATGTTCTCCGCACTGGGCACAGACGTGGTTTACGTTGACAAAATATCCTGGGAATCCCTGACCGAAGGAGAAGGATTCAAATGGTGGGAATTCAGGCAGCGCCCCAACAATACCTACGAAGAATTTTTGTTTTTGCAGAGAAACGTTCCCCTGGCCGATATGGTTGCCCTGTCTGCCTCAATTGGTGCCGATATTCGCTACGGACGCAACACCCTTCGCAACACTTCCGTTCAGGGTGTGACGTATTACTGGAACCAGATCTCCTATTTTGAGATTGCCGAAGGCCGGTATTTTACACCTACAGAAGCTGGTGAAAACATACCGCTGGCCGTGATCGGACAGAATGTGGCCGATGAACTGTTCCCGGCAGGGATTTCTCCGGTGAACAACAATATCAAGATCGGAGGGTTTACCGCCAGGGTTATCGGTGTAATCAAGAAGAAAGGGGAATCCATGTTCGATCCGGTCACCTACGATGATGCCATCATCATTCCGCTTCCCTTTATCCGCAATTTTCTGGACCTGAGGCGTACCTCACCCAGCATTGTGGTGCATAAGCACCCGGCTGCCGAGGAAGAGGAATTCATTGCCCAGCTGCGCAATGCCATGCGTGCGGTCAGGCGCCTGAGACCCATTCAGAAAGACAATTTTGCCCTGAATAAAATGTCATTCCTTGACGATGCCCTTTCACAGCTTTTTAACGTAATAGCCATCGCCGGATGGGTGATCGGAGGCTTTTCCATCCTCATAGGAGCCTTTGGGGTGGCTAATATCATGTTCGTTTCGGTCAAGGAGAGAACCCATATTATTGGGATCGAGAAAGCCATGGGGGCAAAGAGTTCCTTTGTCCTGACCCAATTCCTCTTTGAGGCCGCCCTGCTGGCCATTGTCGGAGGACTGGCGGGGATACTGATCGTATGGGGACTTACCGTATTTGTTACCAACCAATACGACTTTACCCTGACCATGTCTTTTGGCAATGTATTGCGTGGCGTACTCATTTCGGGCGTCGTAGGGGTGGTTGCCGGGTTTATTCCATCCCTGCAGGCCGCAAGGATGAATCCCGTAGAGGCGATGAACCAGCATTGAGAACGAAGGCCGTTTCCTTTGTCAGCTGAATGAATTGCGCTACGCTCAGTTGTTCGGGGCGCAGGTCCGTCAATCCTGAAGATGCCATTTTCTTATCACCCAGAAGGGGTTTCAAACTGTTGCGGATGGTTTTCCGTCTTTGATTGAAAGTGGTTTTGACCACTTTCAGGAACAGGTCTTCAGAACATTCCAGTTCTGTTCTTTCGTTACGCTCCAGGCGGATGACCCCTGAGTGTACTTTAGGCGGGGGAAAGAATGCCCCGGGGGGAACGGTGAAGAGGTACTGGGTACGGTACCAGGTTTGCAGCAAAACGCTCAGGATCCCGTAAGTCCGGGAACCGGGGGCGGCGCAGAACCTTTCGGCGACTTCTTTTTGCACCATTCCCACCACCTGTGGGACCGCATCACGTAAATCCAGTATCCGGAAGAAGATCTGGGAAGAAATGTTGTAGGGGAAATTCCCGATGACATAAAAAGTCCCGGGGAAAGCGCTCCCGGGCAGTTTTAAAAAATCACCTTCCGTTAACCGGCTGCCCAGCAGAGGATGTTTTTGCCGCAGAAATGCCGTGGCTTCACGGTCCAGTTCCACCGCATGATAATCTATCCGTGGATCTTCCAGCAAAAGACCGGTAAGCACTCCGGTCCCCGGCCCCACCTCCACAACGGGAATACGATCCTTACCGCCCGGGGCCTGTTCCAAAGACAGGCTTTTCACAATACGCGAGGCGACAGAGCTATCCCTGAGGAAATGTTGTCCGAGCGCTTTTTTTGGTCTTACCTCCATACCGCAAAGGTAGTTTTTTATACCTTTATGCAAATTAAACCCTTAAGTCTATGAAAAAAACGATCTTCCTGCTGGCCGCATCGCTTCTTTTTGTCTCCTGTTCGGGGATCAGGGCCGGAAAAGCGGACAAACGCCTGGATGAGATCAGGCAGGAATTGAACGCGGTGGGATTTTCGGTTGCCGTGATACGCGACAACCGGGTGGAATATACCGGGGCGTTCGGGATGAAGGACCTGGAATCGGGTCAGAACCTACATCCGGACGACCTGATGCGCATTGCCTCCATTTCCAAGAGCTTTACCGCAACTGCCGTAATGCAGTTGTATGAGGCAGGCTGCTTTGGACTGGACGATGATATCAGCGACGCTCTGGGATTCCGGGTCCGCAATCCTTTTCATCCGGACATTCCCATCACTTACAGGATGCTTCTTTCGCATACTTCCAGCCTGAGTGACCAGGGGGGATACTTCTCCCTGGACGTGATCCGTCCCGACATTACCCCCGATGTTTCCGGCTCGTTCAACGAATATGCGCCGGGTACGGGATATCAGTATTGCAACTTGGGTTTCAACACACTGGGTGTTCTGGTAGAGATCCATTCGGGAGAACGTTTTGACCAGTACGTGCGGAATAATATCCTGGACCCCATGGGCGTGTATGCCTCGTTCAACGTGAGCGACCTGGACAGCACCCGGTTTGCAACAATTTACACGTGGGAAGAGGACCGTTTTGTTCCATCGCCGCAGGCGTACCATCCCCGCAGGGAAGAGATCGCAGGTTATGTGGAATGCTATTCGGCTCCCGTATTTTCACCTACCGGCGGAATGAAGATCAGTGCCCCCGACCTGGCCCGTCACGCCCTGGTTCAGATCAACGACGGATTTCTGGACGGGCGGGAAATACTTTCAAAGGAAAGCGTTGCCCTGATGCAAACACCGCAAAGTCCCGGAGGACGTACCACCGGGAATGAAACCTGCGGGTACGGACTTGCCCTGGAAAGGACCGACAGGCTTATAGAAGGCGAGATCATGACCGGTCACACCGGAAGCGCCTACGGGCTGTATTCGGCCATGTTCTTCCAGAAGGAAAAGAAATTCGGGTTTGTGGTATTGTGCAACGGGTGTGACACCTCCATCCCCGGGAGGGATAACGGATTTATGGCTGTGCAGACCGATGTGATCAACGCGTTGTACGATATTTTTATCCGCTAAAGACCCAGTTCCTTCTTTTGCAGGGCATCTATCCCGGCAGGGGCGTCCAGCATGACATCCCTTCCCGAATTGTTTTTCGGAAAAGCGATGAAATCGCGAATGCTTTCCGAACCGCCGAACAGCGAGCACCAGCGGTCAAATCCGAAGGCGATTCCTCCGTGCGGAGGGGCTCCGTAGCGGAAGGCGTTGATGATGAATGAAAATTTCGCACGGACTTCATCTTCCGACATGCCCAACACCCGGAACATCCTTTCCTGAACCCCTGAATCGTGTATTCTTATGGATCCGCCTCCCACTTCGGTACCATTGAGTACAAAATCGTAAGCGTTGGCGTTAACCTGTTCCAGGTCACGGGGATCATCGCTGTAGAATTTGTCGAGGTCTTCCGGCTTGGGTGCGGTAAAAGGATGGTGTTTGGCATAGAACCGTTGTGTTTCCTCGTCCCATTCCAGCAAAGGGAAATCGTAGACCCACAGCGGGGCAAAAACACCTTGATTTCTAAGGCCCAGCCGGTTGCCCATTTCCAGGCGCAAACTGCCCAATGCTTCCAGGGTTTTCATTCCCGGTCCGCTCATCACCAGCAACAGGTCCCCCTCGGCAGCTTCGCACGCCTGTGCCCAGGCAGCCAGAGCCTGGCTGTCAAAAAATTTGTCCACGGAAGATTTGTATGAAACGGACCCGTCGTGCTCTGCCGAACACCGTACATAAACCAGCCCCGAGGCTCCTATCTGCGGCCGTTTTACCCATTCGGTAAGTTCGTCCAGTTGTTTTCTTGTGTACCCGGCGGCACCCTTAACGCAAATGGCTCCCACATAGGCGGCATTTCTGAAAACGCCGAATTCCGTATCTCTTGTCAGGGCAGTAAGATCGTGTATCAACATGTCAAACCGAATATCCGGCTTGTCACTGCCATACTGTTCCATAGCCTTTTTATAAGGCATGCGCGGTAGGGGGGAAGGTATTTCAAGATCAAGAACCGACTTGAAAAGATGGCAGATCAATCCTTCAAATTCTGCCAGGACATCGTCTCGTTCAACAAAAGACATTTCACAGTCAATTTGTGTGAATTCCGGTTGCCGGTCTGCCCTCAGGTCTTCATCCCTGAAACAGCGGACGATCTGGAAATATTTATCGTAACCCGCTATCATGAGCAATTGCTTGAATTGTTGCGGGCTTTGGGGCAAGGCATAAAACTGTCCCTGGTTCATGCGTGAAGGCACCACAAAATCCCGGGCCCCTTCCGGGGTGGATTTGATTAAAAAGGGAGTCTCGATCTCGAGAAACCCGCATCGGCTCAGATAATTTCGCGTCTCCTGCGCCATGCGGTGGCGAAGCATCAGCGCTTCCTGGAGCGGAGGTCTTCTCAGGTCCAGGTAACGGTACCGGGCGCGCAATTCCTCTCCCCCGTCAGATGCTTCTTCAATGGTGAAAGGCGGGGTCCGGGAAGGATTCAGCACTTCCAGGCCCGTAAGGGCTATCTCGATCCCTCCGGTCGGTATCTTCGGATTCTTGCTGCTCCGCTCCACCACTTCCCCACGCACGGTAACGACAAATTCCCTGCCCAGCGATTCTGCCGCCTCCCTTACAGGAGCAGAAGAATCCTCTTTGACAACCAGCTGTGTTATCCCATACCGGTCTCGCAGGTCAATGAAAGTCATACCTCCCAGTTTTCTGATTCTCTGCACCCATCCGGCCAGTTGCACCTGCCGGCCCGTGTATGATAGATTCAGTTCGCCGCATGTGTGTGTCCTGTACATTTCCATACTGTTTTAGGCAACAAAGGTAATGAGAAAATGGCTACCTTTGTTTTGCCATGAAAAACTATTTGGACCTGCTGCAATACATCCTGGACAAAGGGACGGACAAGGAAGACAGGACCGGGACCGGGACAAGAAGTGTCTTCGGATACCAGTTGCGCTGTTCCCTTTCGGAAGGATTTCCCCTGCTCACCACAAAAAAAGTACACATAAGATCGATCATACATGAATTGCTGTGGTTTCTCAGGGGCGACACCAACACCGGGTACCTCAACCAAAACGGAGTGACCATCTGGGATGAATGGGCAGATGAGCGCGGCGATCTGGGACCGGTTTACGGGAAACAATGGCGTGCCTGGGAAACGGCAAAAGGAGGGTCCGTAGACCAGATAACCAACCTGATCAGGGGATTGCAAGACAATCCCGACGGACGACGTCACATTGTCAGCGCCTGGAACGTGGGAGATATCCCGCGTATGGCACTGCCGCCCTGTCATGCCTTGTTCCAGTTCTATGTGGCAGGCGGAAAGCTTTCCTGCCAGCTTTACCAGCGCAGTGCCGACGTATTCCTTGGAGTCCCCTTCAATATTGCCTCCTACGCCCTGTTAACCTTAATGGTCGCTCAGGTGTGCGGCTTTGAACCCGGGGAATACATCCATACGTTTGGGGATGTGCATATATACAAAAACCATATGGACCAGGTACGTCTGCAGTTGTCCCGCACGCCCCGTCCGTTACCGGTGATGACCCTCAATCCCTTGAAAAAGAATATTCTTGAATTTGAATATTCGGATTTTTGTCTGCAGGATTACGATCCCCATCCGTGTATCAAAGCCCCCGTTGCCGTATGAAAAACAACCACCCTGAACCCGCCTGCCTATTATCCCTTGTGGCCGTACTGGGCCCTTCCGGCGAGCTTGGATTGCGAAACGGTCTGTTATGGCATATACCTGAAGATCTGAAGCATTTCAAGGCGCTTACCACGGGCCATACGGTGGTTATGGGACGCAGGACTTACGAATCGCTCGGGAAACCTCTTCCCGGACGCCACAATATCATATTGTCACGTTCAGGTCCCGACCTCCGCCAGATACTCGAGGGCCTGTCCGATCAGACGGAAATTTTTATCATAGGAGGTGCCCAGATCTACTCCCAGACCATCTCCATGGCGCACAAACTGTACATTACCCACGTCCGGGCTCCCCTGCCCGAAGGCGGGGCCGATGTGTATTTTCCACCCATTGATCCGCTATTGTGGAAGGAAGTCTCACGCCGGGACTTTCCCCGGGGCACTACTTTCCCGTATCCCTTTTCTTTCGTGACATACGAACGGATCCGGCAATAACGACGGCCAGCAGCATCAGCAAAAGCACCGAGGAACTGATCCGTGAAATAAGGATCCCCGTGGTATAAGACGAGGGAAGGTATGTAAAACGAATGTGATGCTCACCTTCAGGCACATACAGGGTGCGGGTGATGTAGTTGGAACGCAGGATGGGAACTTCTTCCCCGTCTATCCAGGCCTTCCACCCTTTAGGATAATAGACCTCTCCAAAGACCACGATACCGTCTTTCTCCATAGAGGCATTGTAATCCAGCGTGTTGGGAGAGTATGAGGTCAGAACGACCGTGGAGCCTGACGGAGAGGCGGTGTCCACCCATTCCCCGGGAGGATCCTGCATAACGGCTACGTGCCGCAGGTCAACGCCCGAAAGCGCTTCAATTTCCTGCCGTGCTCCTTCTACCGGGTATATGGAGGATACCACCCAGGCGTTTCCCAATCTGTACGGATTGGTCACGGGCATGCCGTCTTTGGAAAGGATGACGTATTTTGTATTGAGCATGTTCAGAACGGCCGTCCTGGAGCGGGACCCCTGCCCGGAAAAGATACCCGATGCTTCTTCCAGGGTGGTGCATTGGCTCAGTTTATCAATAAAAAACTGCATTTCCGGGATCAGGTGGTGGTCAATCATATCCTGGTAACGTTGCAGCTTGGCGGCATTGTACCCGCCAACGGATTTGTGGTAGTAACTGGCAGATGCATCCATAAAAGTGCTTCCTGTCAGGTCCAGGACCCGGTAATACAGTTCCGTATCTTCCTGTATGAACTTGTCTACGGGACGTTCTGAGAACTGATTGCGGTAATTGGTCCGGGAGACGAAATGTGACTCATTCAGGTACCGCCGGGCCGCAGGCAGGTAATCTGCAAGCAGCAGCAAGCCCAGCGCTCCCGTAATCCATACATGCCGGAGCTTTTTATTGATGCCCATCCATATTACAACCGCAGCTCCTGCAATCAGGAAGGCCGAACGCAGGGCATCCTGTCGCAACAGATCTTTCCTGTCAGCAACCAGTGCGGGTATCAGTTCGGCGGGCAGAGACTTATCGGAAGGGCCCGAAAAAGAACCGGCAACCGACGGGAAAAGTGCCGCGAGCAGACAGAATCCCGCTGTTATGCCCAGCGCCCAGATCATGCCCTTAACGGCTTTCTTCACCGGATAGGTATGTTGCAGCAGGTTCCATAAAACGTATATTCCCAGTGCGGGAACCACCATTTGCCAGATAACCAGGATCATACTGACGGTACGGAATTTATCGTATAAAGGCACATAACGGAAGAAAAAGGCCGAAAACCATTCCAGATGGTACCCCCAGGACAATAACAGGGAAAGCAGGGTAACTCCCGCCAGGGCCCATTTCAGAGGTCCTTTGACCAGGATGAGTCCCAGTACAAACAGAAAGAGCATGATGGCACCCATGTACATGGGACCGGCGGTAAACGGTTGTTCCCCCCAGTAAAGAGGCATGTGTGATATGACCCCGTCCGCGTTGTATCCGGACTCACTCAGCTTGTTGTACGTACGGGAATCCCTGTCCAGCGCCCCGACAGAGGCACCTCCGTAAAAATCCGGGATCAGCATGTTGAATGATTCCATCCTGGAATAGCTCCATTGGGTGGCGTAGTCTATGTCGAGCCCCGTTCGGGGAGCGTTTCCGGAAGCGTCCAGTTCCGAGCCTCCGCGCATGGAATATCTGGTGTATTCGTAAGTGGGAAGCAGGTGATTTGCCGAGGTGGCCAGCCCCAGCAGTCCTGCAGCCACGATCAGGGCCGTAGTCCTTGCAAAACGGGGCATCTGATGCCTGATCAGGGCCTCTGCCAGCAATCCCGCCATCACAAAAAGAATGATAAATCCAAGGTAATAGGTAATCTGGGGATGGTTGGCCGCCACATGGAAACTTACCGTAAGAGCAAAGAACAACGCTCCCAAAAGGATGTTTTTCCGGTAGGCAAAGGCCATCGAGGCCAATACCCAGGGCATGTAGGCGATGGCGATCATTTTGGTGACATGGCCCGCCTGTATGATCTGCATGTTATAGGAACAAAAAGTTACCGCCACACCTCCCAGAATGGCTATCCAGGGATTGATCCCCAGGGCAAGGAACAAAAGGAATCCTCCCAGAAGCGAAAGAAAAAGGTATGATGCGGGCGCCGCACCTGCCTCCAGCACACGGCTTATGATACGGGTGTAGTTCCCACGGGTGACCTTGTTGATGGTCAGGGTCGGCATGCCGCTGAACATCGAATTGGTCCAGAGCGCCTCGTCGTCGTGAGTCTGATTGTAGTCTTTTGCCTCCTTTGCCATTGCCTCCCAGGCCGTTATATCACCCTGGTTAAGGACCTTCCCCTGGAAGATTTGCGGAACGAACCCATAGGCGAGCAGAAGAAACAGCACAACGGCCACGGGGTAAGCGATCCATTTTTTTATGCCATTCATTTGCATAGCGTCTCTATTTTAAGCAAAGGTAAAAAGAAAGGACGTATATTTGCCTAAAACCATGTCTTTATGAAACGTGACGAATTCTCGGGATTTTTCGGGGTCCTGGTAGCTACGGTAGGTTCCGCCGTGGGACTGGGCAATTTATGGCGCTTCCCTTACCTGGTAGGACAAAACGGTGGAGCGGCCTTCATTCTTGTATACCTGGCCTTTGTGCTGATCATATGCCTTCCCATTGCCGTTTCAGAGTTCATTATCGGTCGCAGGACCAGGGCCAATACCGTTAAGGCGTTCCAGATACTGGCGCCGCGCACTCCCTGGAGCGCCATAGGGGTGGTAGGGGTTATAGCCGCTTTCTCCATCCTGGCTTTTTACACGGTTGTGGGAGGCTGGACCATGGATTATCTTTTCCGCTCCATCATACACCTGTTTTCAAAACCGGACATTTCCTCCCTGGAAAGTCAGTTTACGACCATGGTAACCTCCCCGGTACGCCCCATAGTGTGGACGGTGGTTTTTGTGCTTTTCAGCGCGTTTATAGTGATGTGCGGCATCAAGAAAGGAATTGAGAAATATTCCCGTATCATGATGCCGTTCCTGTTCCTGATGGTCGTGATCCTTATGGTGCGTTCACTCACACTCCCGGGAGCGGAAAAAGGAATAGCATTCCTGGTAAAGCCCGATTTTTCCAAGATCAACACCTCCGTCATCCTGGCGGCGCTGGGACAAGCCTTTTTTTCACTTAGCCTGGGTATGGGTTGCCTGATCACCTACGGGTCCTATATCCCGAATAAGGAGAACCTGACCAGGGTCTCTTTTTCCACAGCCATGTCCGATACCCTTTTTGCCATGTTGGCCGGACTGGCCATTATGCCCGCCGTGTTCGCTTTTGGGATATCTCCCCAGGAAGGCCCGGGGCTTGTGTTTATTGTATTGCCCAGAATATTTGCACAAATTCCGTTAGGGAATTATTTTGCCGTGATGTTCTTTGTGATCCTTTTGATAGCGGCTGTTACTTCTGTCATTTCGCTTTTGGAAGTTGTTACTGCCTACGTTACTGAAAGATTGAAAGTGAAACGGAAGTATGCCGTCGGAGTTATCGCCCTGCTGGTTACCGTTTGTGCCTCGTTCAGCTCTCTGTCCCAGGGAGTGCTCAGCGACGTGAAAATATTCGGGAAGACCATATTTGATTTTTTCGATTACCTGTCGGCAAACATCCTCTTGCCCCTGGGCGGTCTGTTCATCGTTCTTTTTGTTGGCTGGTATATGAAAAAGGCGCTTGTTTACGATGAGTTTACAAATCAGGGCACCCTGAAGGGCACCCTGTTCCGTGCGTATTATTTCATCATTCGTTACGTGGCACCGGTGGCCATAGCCATCGTTTTCCTGGACCTTATTTTAC
>JAEAME010000267.1_pt1 | contig 62644 bp, 44 predicted proteins | sample 8958731 | NCBI WGS metagenome assembly JAEAME01 (sample SAMN16933194, study PRJNA681113) | bioreactor sludge metagenome | isolation source: anerobic bioreactor sludge (Control) | place: India:Bengaluru | collected 2018-10-24
GGCAGGCGGGTCAGCCTCCTGCTGCGGGTGCGCGGGCTGCGGCTCCCGGTGCGGCTCCGGGCGCCGGGCGGGCGGCTGCGCCGGCAGGCGGTGGCCGTGCGCAGGTGTACGAGGGAACCTATCCGCACAGCCTGGTGAAGGAGGTCATCCCGTTTATCGAGAAGCACTACCGCGTGATTGCCAACAAGGACAACCGGGCGATTGCGGGCCTCTCGATGGGGGGCGGCCACACGACATCCGCCACGAACAACAACCCGGGGGTGTTCGGCTGGATCGCGGTGTGGAGCGCGGGCGGTCAGGACACGCCGGAGTTCGCGGCAGCTCTGACGAAGGTGAAGGACGCGGGCGTCAAGCACTACTACGTTGGCGTCGGCACCACCGACATGGCGCTCAAGGGTTCGGAAACCCTGTTCGCCGTGGCGAAGAAGGTCGGGTTGAACACCTCGTACCACACGTCGCCGGGGGCGCACTACTGGTTCATCTGGCGCGTCTTCCTGGCCGACTGGGGCTCGATGCTGTTCCGCTAGCGAGATGGGGTCGGGCTGGGTTTCCCGAGTTTCGACTTCGTGTTTCGAAGCTGGAATCCGGGAAACCCAGCGCGGCATCGCGCAACCGTGGAGTGAGACACCGATGCGCAGGGCACTTCTGCTTCTTCTGATGTTCGGGCTGCTTCCGGCGGCGGCGGCCGGTCAGCGCGCTGGCGGGCCGGCGGCACCCCAGGTCGCCTCACCCGAAGTGCTGCCGGGCAACCGCGTGGCGATCCGGATCTACGCACCGAAGGCGACGGCTGTGAGTCTGTCCGGGGACTGGGTCGCCCAGGGGCGCGGCTCTGCCGGCCCCCTGGAGAAGGACAGCCAAGGGGTCTGGTCGATCACGGTGGGCCCTCTCGTGCCCGACTTCTACACGTACACGTTGACGGTTGACGGCGTGCGCACGCTGGACCCGCGCAACCCACGGGTGAAAACAGGGGTGTCCAGCCTCGAGAACATCCTCGTGATGCCGGGCGACGAGATGGCCTTCGCAGACAACCGCCAGGTGCCGCACGGCGAAGTGCGTCAGGTCTGGTACTGGTCGGCGAACCTGAAAGAGATGCGCAGGATGCACGTCTACACGCCGCCGGGCTACGAAACCAGCAATGTCCGCTATCCGGCCTTCTACCTGGTCCACGGCGGCGGCGACGAGGATTCAGGGTGGACGTCGATCGGGCGCGCGAACTTCATCGTGGACAACCTGCTCGCGGCCGGCAAGGCGAAACCTATGATCGTCGTCATGCCCAACGGCAGCGTCAGCCTCCCGGGCGTGACGATGGGGCAGTCCAGGGGCGTCGCGGCCGGCGGCAGGCCGGACATGTCCGCCTCGCTATCGGTGCTGCACGACGCCTTCGGCGAGGATCTGCTGACGAACATCATCCCGTACGTCGAGAAACACTACCGCGCGCTGACCGATCAACCCAATCGGGCCCTCGCAGGCCTCTCGATGGGCGGCGCCGAGACGATGCGGAACGGGCCGCCGAATATGGACAAGTTCGCCTACCTCGGCGTCTTCAGCATGGGCTGGAACGACGAGGTCAACGCGGACTTCGAGACGCGCAACGCGAGGTTCTTCGAGGATCCGGCGCGGACGAACAAGCTGGTCAAGCTGTTCTGGATTGGCGTCGGCAAGAACGACTCGCTGATCGGGGCGGGCGCCAAGCGTCTCTCCGATCTGCTGACCCGCCGCGGCATCAGGAACGAGTACTACGAGACCGACGGCGGGCACACGTGGATCAATTGGCGCATGTATCTACGCGATCTTCTGCCAAGGTTGTTTCAGTGAGGTGATTCTCTTGAAGAAACTTGGTTCGATGTTGATCCTGGCGGCGGCCTGCGGTCTGCCCCTGCTGGCTGGGATCTCGGAGCCAATCAAGGTGGAGGGAGGCCTGGTGAGCGGGACTCCCGGCTGGGGTTGGGGGGTCCGCGAGTATCGAGGCATCCCCTACGCCGCGCCGCCCGTGGGGGACCTGCGCTGGCGGCCGCCGCAGCCGGTGGTCCCATGGCAGGGCGTGCGCGCCGCCGACCGCTTCTCGCCCGCGTGCGTGCAGCGCGAGATGTCGCCAAGCAGCGGGTCCTGGAACGCAGGTCTCATCAGCAGGAGCGAGGACTGTCTGTATCTGAATGTCTGGACGCCAGCCGCATCGGCAGATGAGAGGTTGCCCGTCCTCGTGTGGATTCACGGCGGCGGCGGCGTGTCCGGCTCTTCGGCGGAGCCCATCTACGACGGCAATGCGCTGGCGAAGCGAGGTGTCGTCGTGGTGAGCATCAACTACCGCCTGAATGTGTTCGGCTGGTTCGCGCATCCGGAGCTGACCAAAGAGTCCGAGCACCGTTCGTCCGGCAACTACGGCGCGCTGGACCAGGTGGCCGCCCTGCGATGGGTGAAGAACAACATCGCCCAGTTCGGCGGCGATCCAAGCAAGGTCACCATGTTCGGGCAGTCCGGCGGTTGCCGCAGCGTGAACTGGCTGGCAGCCTCGCCGCTGACGAAGGGCCTGGCTCGAGCGGTGGTCGGCCAGTCGCACACCGTGATGGGCAGGATGACGACGCTCGCGGAGGCCGAGGCGACAGGCGCCGCGTTTGGCAAGACGATCCTCAAGCCCTCTCTGGCGGCCCTTCGCGCGATGCCCGCACAAGAACTTCTGGACGCGTCCACCAAGGCGACGGCGGCGACGGGCGGAGCGATTGTCGATGGCTGGTTCCTGCCTCAGGATGTCTCGACCATCTACGCCCAGGGACGGCAGAACGACATCGCTCTGATTACGGGAGCGACCAACGATGAGGGCGGCAACATGGGCGCGGCTGGCGCCACGCGGGGTGCCGCTGCTCCCGCGCCTGGGGCTGCAGCGGGGGCAGTGCGCGGGGCCGCAGCTGGGGCCGCGGGTGCAACACGGGGCGCCGCCGCCGGCGGCCGCGGGCGCGGCAGCGCTCCAAACAGCGTGACAACCTACACGGAATGGGCCAGGCAGACCTTCGGCGCCAGGGCGGACGCGCTTCTGAAACTCTATCCGGCACGCGACGACGCCGAAGCCCGAAAGGCCTATCATGACGTGTACCGCGACATCAACTTCGCCGGGCACCGCACGTGGGCGAAGCTGCAGGCCACCACGGGCAAGGCCCCGGTGTATCTGTACATGTTCAGCCACATTCCGCCGCGCCCGGAAGGCAACGGCAACAACCCCGCCGCCGCGGCCGGGGCCGTGCACTTCTCGGAGGTGATCTACGTTTTTAACAACCTGCGCATGAAGGATCACCCCTACACGGACCTTGACCGGAAGGTTGCGGACACGATGTCGGCCTACTGGACGAACTTCGCGAAGCTGCTGAATCCGAACGGCGCGGGACTGCCGGACTGGCCCGTCTACAACCCGAAAGACGAATACTGGCTGAACATTAGCGATACTGTGCGGCTTGAACGGTTCAATTCCGCGGGCGTGGACTTGATCGCGAACGCGCAGGGGGATGCCCGGCGCGTGCGCTGAGGGGACGCCCGACCTTCTGTGGAGGAACCATGATTCGATTGCTTGCATTGCTTGCTTCTGCCGCCGCCGTGGCTGCCACGCAGCCCGGTCCAGCGAGCGTAACCTTGACGTACATGGGCCAGTCCACGTTCGTGATGACCACGAGCACGGGGCTCAAAGTCCTTATCGACCCGCAGACGATGACCAAGAACGAGCCGGTCGCGGGCGTCGACATCGTCACCGTCAGCCACGAACATCCCGATCACAACGCTGTTCAGCTGGCAACCGGCAGTCCAACCGTTATCCGCGGGCTCGCCGGGGGTGAGCTCGCGAAGGTCGATCAGACGGTGAAGGGCGTGCGCATCCGCACCGTTGGCACGTTCCACGATGCTCAGCAGGGCGGGCAGCGCGGCAGAAACGCCGTCTTCATCTACGAGCTGCCCGGCCTGAAGGTGGTGCACCTCGGCGACCTGGGGCACCCGCTCGACGCGCAGCAGATCGCCGCCATCGGGCCGGCGGACGTGCTGGCCATCCCCGTGAGCGGCGGTCCGACGATTGACCCGAAGACGGCTGTGGAAGTCATCGCCAAGCTGTCGGCGAAGGTCGTGATCCCGGTGCACTACGGGATGGCGAAGCCGGCCGGCGGCGCCGCGGGCGGAGGCGGCCGCGGGTTCTCCCTGGGCACCGTGGACGAGTTCCTCAAAGTGCTGGACGCGAGCACCAAGGTCGTGCAGGAAGGCCACACGATCACGCTGACCGCGGGCCAGCTCCCGGCCGGGCGGACCGTGATGGTCATGAAGACTCAGTAGGTCTTCGGGAGGCCAGCAGGCATGAAGCACGTTGCTGCGTTCGTTGCCTTCTTCGCGTTGTCCGCGTCTCTCGCGCTGGCGCAGGCCGCACGCCCGGTGGACGAGTTTTCGACCACGGCCGGCCCCGTCCGGATCACGATCATCAACCACGCCACGATGATGGTTGAGGGGGGCGGGCAGGTCATTCACGTCGATCCCGTCGGCGCACAACGGTACGCAGCGCTGCCCCAGGCCGACGTGATTCTCGTCGCCCACACGCACGGCGATCACCTGGACGCCGCCGCGGTGGAGAAGCTCAAGAAGGCCGGCACCGTCGTCCTCGGGCCTGAGGCAGTCGCGAAGGCGCTGCCGGGGACGACGGTGATCCGAAACGGGGAGAGCAGACAGGTTGGGCGGTGGCGCATCGAAGCGGTTCCCGCCTACAACCTGACTCGCGGCACCTTTCATCCAAAGGGTGACGGCAACGGCTACGTGCTGACCTTCGGGGACAAACGGTTCTACATCGCCGGCGACACGGAGAACATCCCGGAGCTGGCGGCGCTGAAGAACATCGAAGCGGCGTTCCTGCCGGTGAACCTCCCCTACACGATGGCACCGGAGGAAGCCGCAGCCGCGGCCCGCGTGATCAGGCCCAGATACGTCTACCCGTATCACAGCCGCGGATCCGACTTGAGCGTGATGAGCAAGGCGCTCGAAGGCAGCGGGATCGAGGTGCGGCTCAGGGACTGGTATCAAGCCGGCGACGAAGCGGCCGCACCGCAGCGCGGAGCGGGCCGGGCGGGCGCGCCGCAGCGCGGCGAAGGCGGAGCGGCGGCACCGCAGAGAGGAGAAGGCCAGGGAGGCGCGCCGCAGGGCGCGGTAGGCGGAGCCGCGGGACCGCAACGCGGAGCAGCGGCGGCCGCGGCGCCGCAAGCCGCCACGGCGAAGCCGGCGGCTCTCGTGTCTCCCCAGGTCCTGCCCGACCAGCGCGTCACGTTGCGTCTCAGGGCACCGAATGCCAGGGAGGTGACGGTATCCGGGGATTTCTGGCTCGAGCAGAGCCGGACCGGGAAGCTGGTGAAAGACGACCAGGGCGTGTGGTCAATCACGATCGGACCGTTCTTCCCCGACGTCTACAGCTACTCCTTCAACGTGGACGGAACCTCGATGCCGGACCCGGCGAACGGCGTCATCAAGCCGGGGATCGCCACGACGCAGAGCGTGTTCACGATCCCGGGAGAGCAGGCCGCGTTCCTGGAACTCCGGCCCGTGCCGCACGGCGACGTGCGGATCGTGCACTATCAGTCGGCTGCCGCCGGCGGCGTTCGGCGGATGCACGTCTACTTCCCGCCAGGCTACGACACGTCGCAGACCCGGTATCCGGTCATGTACCTTCTGCACGGCGGGGGTGATGACGACGGGGGGTGGATCGCGATCGGACGGGCGAACCTGATCCTCGACAACCTGATCGCGGAGGGTAAGGCGAAGCCGATGATCGTGGTGATGCCCAGCATCTGGGCGATGGACCCGCCGGTGCCGGCGGATCGGCGCGACGCGAACAACGCGCTGTTCGCGAAGCTGCTCTTCCAGGATGTGATGCCCTACGTCGAGAAGAACTACCGGGTGATCGCGTCCCCGGCCAGCCGCGCGTTCGGGGGGCTTTCGTACCCGAACATCCTGCCCGACGCCTGGATTCCGAACATCGAGAAGTTCAACTACGTCGGCTTCACGAGCAACGGCCTCAACGCGGACCGCATCGCGTTCTACGAGAAGCAGTATCCCGGCGTGCTCGACAGCCCGGCCAACGTGAAGCGCGTGAGCGTGTACATCGGGGACGGAGTCAACGCCATGACCTTCGCGAGCGCGAAGTACCTGGCCGACGACCTGAAACGGCGCGGCTACAAAACGGCGTTCTCGATGACCAACGGCATCCACGGCTGGCCGTGGTTCCGGCGCTACTTCGCGGAGTTCGCGCAGGTGGCCTTCAAGTAGCGGTTGGGCTCGGTCGCAGACGCAAGAGCACGCGGTGGCCTCTCGGGCCGTGCTACCGATAGACTCTCGACTCTCCCGCAGGCGGCATGTGGACAACCTCGTACGTCGACGTGCCTTTGTCCCATCGCAGCCATAAATACCGTTCATCCTCGAGCGGCCTGGCAAACGTGAAGACCGCGCTGGCTATCCGCCCATCGTCTGTCATGCCCGCGACCCGGACGGAAGACTCGGGCAAGACCACGACCTGTCCGTCCCGCATGGGGTTCTTCGGGTTGTAGATGAGCCCTTCGAGCACCCGGTACACGTTCTCTTCGTGAACGGGCATCGCTATTCCAGTCTTCTCGTCGACAATGGAACCCGGGGCTGGGGTGTATCCCCCGTTCGGCGTCACGGTGATCGTTTGCATGTCCACGCGTCTGATCTCAACCGTCGTCAGTCCGGACGACAGGTAGTTGAGCGATGCGGGCATCGGGTCGTCGGTGAGCAGACGCTCCAGCAGACCCGGGACGTAGACCATCGAGCCGGGCGGGTTGATGACGGACACGTGCTGCCTCGACAGCGCCGGGTCGCTGCCGAACGAAACCACGCTGGCCTGTGTCTTCGACATGGCTCGCGTGATCGCTGGGTTTGAGACGACCAGCAGCGGCGAGATGACGAGATAGAGAACCAGTAGGACGGGCGCGGCGATCTTCAGCAGAATCACCTGCAGCCTTGCCGGCGCCTCCGCCTTCTTCATCGCAGCCAGATCGACAAACAGCTGCCCTGCGAGTCCCATCACGCCGAGGCTGACCAGCCCGAGATTGCGGTTCCCCGGAATGCCCGACACGAGCGGGACGATAGCCCCCAGCAGCCCGATGACCCAGAAGGCCGACGTTCGATGGGCCTTGAGCACGGGGTAGACGCTCAAGACGAGCAGCCCCAGCGCGAACAGCGACACGACAGCGGCGGTCGTTGCCGCCTGAGGCGAGAAGGCCAGGAGCATGTCGGCCACGGGCAGGCCGGCGGCGCTGAACAGGAGCAGTGGATAGCGCGTGAGGAGCTCCGCCAGGAACCCGACTGGATTCAGAATCGGGTCGATATAGAGCTGGGTTCCCTGCGCGCCGTAGCCCAGGGCGGTGTAGACCAGCCGCCAGGCGATCACGATCACGAGAAACGGGGTGAACCGCTTGATCCTTCCGAGCAGGGCGTCTCGATCGAGTACTGCCGCGCACGCGAACAGGTAGGAGAGGATGACGAGCCCCATCTCAGAGGCCAGCAGGGCCAGCACGAATGCGCCATACGCCCCCGCAAGAGACGACCATTTCTTCTGCGCGGTCCCCTGGTGGTACAGCCACAGGCTCAGCACGCCGAACACCATCGCGATCACGGCGTGCCGATTGCTGATCCAGCCGGCCGGCCCCGTGAAGACATCATCGACGACGAGGAGCAGAATGCTCAGTCCCGCGACAAGGGCGCTGCCGGACACGGTTCGATACAACCGGTGAGCGAGCACGATCAGGAGGCAGAACCACAGCAGGCTGTGAACGTGCATCAGAAACGGCGTCTCCCGCCACAGGCTGTAGTCGAAGGCCAGCGTCAGCGAAGAAAGAGGCCGGAGGAAGTTGGTCTTGATCGACTCTGAGGCCCACCACGGGGTAAAGCCCTTCTCCTGCAGCAGCTCGAACCGCCTCGACGAGTCCCACGAGAAGCCATAGAGGTTCAGGGGCCCATTCCGCATGACCTCCTCCGGCACATTCAACTTCTCGTAGGCGCCCGGAGAGTACGCGAGCCGGTGACCATGGTCGTCCTGAAAGAACCCGGAGAACAGGAACGGCAGATAGAGGACGACGGCGAGGATCAGGATGACGACGATCCAGTTGCGCGAGGCCACCAGCGCACGTGCGGCCTGTCCGATCCGATAGAAGAGAGGGAAGCGGTACGGGTTGCGGGTCTTCATCGTGTCCGCCAGTCTGTGCAGGCGCAGAGTCGGTGCCGTCGGCGTCAAGACTACCCCCTCTGTGCGCCTCGGCGCTATAGTTCAGCCGTCCTCGCAAAGGAGAGTGCGATGCGGCGACAGATCATCGCCGGGCTTGTCGCGGGCCTGGCATTTCTGATCCTCGACGGCGTCGTCAACGCGAATCCACTGGCCGAGCGGCTGTACGCCGCCTACCAACCCATCGCCAAGTCGAGCGTCAACGCCATCGCCGGTTCGGTCATCGACTTGGCGTTCGGGGTGATCCTGGCAGTGCTCTTCGTGCGATTGCGGCCGAGCCTGCCAGGACAGACCACCCTCATGAAAGCGCTCTCGTTCGGCGTGATGGTGTGGTTCCTCCGCGTGTGCATGCGGGTCGCTGGCGAGTGGGTGATGACGGTGGTGCCGGCGTCGACGCACGCCTACACGCTTGCGGCCGGCCTCGTTCAAATGCTGACTGTGGCAGCGGTTGTCGCGCTGCTGCTCCCGGAGTCGAAGGTGTCGGGTTTCCTGTCCCGAAACACGCTTCTGTGATTCCAGACTGTCATTCGGGAAGTGAAACCCGACACCTGTCGGTTGGGGCTATGATGGTATGGTCGCCCCCGCAGGAGGACTGTCATGGGAATCTGGGACAAGGCCAAGGACGCGGCGAAGACCGTCGGCGGAGCCGCCAAAGACGTCGCCGAGAAGGCGGTTGACGTCGGAAAAGACGTCGGGCACAAGACCGCCGACGTCGCGGAGAAGGTCGCGGACAAGACAGCCGACACCGCCGGCAAGGTGTGGGACAAATCCAAGGATGTCGCCGGCGCCGTCGCCGACAAGGCGAAGGACATCGCCAAGGACTGAGCGTGGGAGAATAGCGGGCGGGCCCCACGGCCCGCCCGCGCGTCAGCGGGTCTGCGCGCGCTCCCCGGGGATCGGGGGCGCCGCCTGACCGGGGTAATCGACTCGCCGGTGGTTCATTCCCACCAGGACTGCCACCATCGCCTCCTCGATCACGGACAACTCGTGAAGGGTCAGCGGGCACCGGTTGAGCTGTCCCGACTGCCGGATGCGGTCGATGGTACCGTGCACCATGGCCTGGTACTGCTCGGGGGGGCTGCCACGCATCGTGCGGCCGATAGCCTCCACCTGGTCGGCGATCATCACGACGGCAGTTTCGCGGGAGGAGGGCGGCGGACCCGGGTAGCGGAAGTCGTCCTCATTCGGCGTCTCGAGGCGCTCGCGCGCCTTCGCGAGGAAGTACGTCGCCGTGCTCGACCCGTGGTGCTCGCGGACAAAACCCGCGATCCGTGCGCCGAGTCGATGCGCCTGCACAAGCGTGACGCCGTCGGTGACGTGTGCGCGGATGACGCGGGCGCTTTCCTGCGGCGTGAGCCGGTCGTGCTCGTTGGGGCCGGTCTGGTTCTCAACGAAGAACCCCGGATTCTCGATCTTGCCGACATCATGGTACAGCGAGCCGACCCTGGAGAGCAGCGCGTCAGCGCCGATCGCGCTTGCCGCCGCATCGGCGAGGGTGGAGACGCCGAGCGAATGCTGGAAGGTGCCGGGCGTCTCCGTCATGATGCGCTTGAGGAGCGGATGCTCGTAGCTGACCATCTCGAGGAGCGTGATCTTCGTGGTGTGGCCGAAGGCCCACTCCACAACCGGGCTGAGCGCCACGACGGCCGGCCCCGTCAGCAGACCGCCGAGGACTGCGCCGGCCGCGACGAGCACCGCGGGCCCCGTCTGCCACCCGCTTCCTGACAGGAGGAACAGGCACAGCCCGCCCGCGGCGGACACCAGTCCGACCAGCAGGCCCGCGCCCAGCACGCAGCTGCGGCGCGTGCAGCCGGAGACCCAGTGCGCTCCCGCGAGCCCGACAGTCAGCGAGAAAGCGACCAGCGGCACGCCGAGCTCCGACAGCAGCCCGTAAATGACCGAGGCAATCAGCAGGTGGACGAGGGCGGCCTCGTAGCCAAGGGTGAACCGGGTCAGCATGCCAACCGTGGCGAACGGGAACGCGAGCACCAGCGCCATCTCGGGGATGCCCGCTTCCTCCGGGACCAGGCCGTCGACGGCCGCACGCCAGAGCCAGAAGATGAGCGCGGCCAGCGCCAGCGCGGTGGCGATATACGTGAAGTCGTCGCGTTGCAGGAGCGTCTGGCGGGCAACGCGATCGGCAACCCAGAAGGCCACCGTCACAAGGAGGAACACGAAGCCGGCAGCGCCGACCAGCCGGCGGACGTAGGCGCTCGGCACGCCGCGGGCCCGCAGGTAGTCGAGGGCGACGAGCGTTTGGGCGGTGACCTCCTGCCCTTCGCCGATGATCAGCTGGTTTCGCCTGAAGTGAAGGGACACCGGCATGACAGCGGCGGAGGCCGCCGTACGCCTCGCGCCGGTCGTGGAGGAATCCAGCACGAGGTTGGCCCTGATCTGAGCGGCGGCGAGCTGCGCCAGCAGCGCCCGCTCTTCCGGATCGAATCCCGCAGCGAGCAGCTCCACACGCGAGGGCAGATCGTCGAGCACCTGCGACGGCTCGCGGATCGGCAGAGGCAACGCAACGAGCTGTTCGGCGCCGGTCGCGCTGTTCCTGATGGCTAGGCGGCCGGGGCCGTCCTTGGTCTCGAGATCGCCGACAACCACGCGCCGCAGGGTGCCGAGATCTTCGGTGATGGGCTGGCGGTAGGCGTCGCTCAGTATGGCAATGAGGCCGTCAACGAGGGGGCTGCCGAACCGGCCCCGGACGAGTATCTCGCGCTGACCGGGGGTCAGCGACACACCGATGGCCCGCTCGAACGCAACGACCGTGCCGGGGAGTCTGTCGTCGAGGAAGCCGTCGGCCTCCCGGGCCCGCGTGTCTCTCAGGGCTGATCGCTGCCGTGCCGACAGGCGGTTCAACTCCTCGTCAGGCACGGCCCGCAGACGATCGGCTTCGTCGAACACCGCCCTGGCGTCACCGAACGCCGCTCCGACCTCTGCCACGATCCGCTGCACGACCGCGGTGTCCAGCACCGCGACGGGAGGGACGAGCCGGGCGGCCTCCTCGCGCCGGCGCGCGTTGGCGGCTTCATCGGTGACGGCGAAATCGTACGGCGCCCGCACCGCCGACGTCGTGAACTGGCCGAGGGTGTACCGCGGCACCGACCGGGTCACACCCGGCGAGAGCAGCACGCCGATGAAGAGCGACAGCACCAACGTCGTCAGCGTGCGCGAGCCGAGACGCGCGAGCGCCGTGCGCACGGCCGCAACCGCGCGGCGCGGCACAGCGCTCAGGAGGACGTGGTTCACTGACAGCCGCCGGACACGCTGCCGTCCTGACACCATTGGCACCAGCCTGCCGACATTCCTACGACCCCACCAGCGCGATCAACTCCTTGTCGTGGTGGTTCCGCACCTCGCTGCGGTTGTCGATCACCATCGTGGCGCCGTTGTCAGGGGTGTAGGCCGGCCACTCGGGCAGCCCCGGGCGATTCGGATTCCCGGTGCGCGCAAACTGCACCCACGCGCCGCTGACGACGGCGGCAAGAGCGTAGGCTTCCGGCCCGCCGCCCGTGTGGTAGAGCGCCCGATCGATGCTGTTGAAGACGAACGGGATCTCGAGGCAGTGCACGCTCTTGAAGATGCCGTCGAGCACCGGCGCCTCCCACGCGAACAGGTACACGTAGACAGGCGCGGCGCCGCCCGCGACCCTCTGGCCCGCCTGCTGCAGGACGCCCGGCCGGAACATCGTGTCCACGTCGACGAGATCCGACGGCTTCGTCTTCGTCGGGTAGGCCTTCTGCGCCGCCTCGACAACAGCGGCTTTCTTGTCGCCGTACTGCTTGGTCAGCCAGGCGTCGACGGCCTCAGCCGTCCCGCCGCGAAGCGTCGGATCCATCAAGGACGGCGCGAACTCGGTCCGGTTTGAGCCGACCAGCAGCGGCACATCCTTCGACACCTCGACCGCCCGGGGGTCGGTTCCCTGGTATGGCAGCAAGAGGCCGTCCACGATTGGGCTCCAGCCCAGGTCGAAGCCCGATGTCTGGACGCCGGCCTTCTGCCGCCGTTCGCGCACCTTGCGCAGCGCTTCCGATCCGGCGACCGCGAGTTGCCGGTAGGGCACCTTCTGGAGTTCGTCAACCTGCGCCGGCTTCAACTTCAGCGTCGCGAGCACCTCGGCGGCCACCTCCTGCGCGGCCTTCCGGTCGCTGAACGTCGTGAGCGACCCGCTCTGCACCGCCGCCTTGTGAAACAACCCCTTCGCCGACGGCGCGGACATCAGCGTGGAGACCTTCCCGCCGCCGCCCGACTGGCCGAAGATCATCACGTTGCCCGGGTCGCCGCCGAAGCCGGCGATGTTGCCGTTCACCCACTTGAGCGCGGCCACGAGATCCGCAATCCCTGCGTTGCCCGACGCTGCGTACTTCTCGCCGTAGGCCGACAGATCGAGGAATCCCAGGATGTTGAGGCGGTGGTTGACTGAGACCACGACGACGTCCCCGGTGCGCGCCAGGTTCTCGCCGTCGTAGAACGGGAGCTCGATCGAGGAGCCGCCAGAGTAGCCGCCGCCGTGCAGCCAGACCATGACGGGGCGTGTGCTGCCGTCACCAACGGCCGGCGTCCAGATATTGAGGCGCAGGCAGTCCTCGGTCTCGAAGCCCCAGTGATGCGCCTGCGCGAACTCCATCTCGTCGGAGAGCAGGCTCGGGGTGTCGATCGGGCAGACTTTGACGTCAGACAATGCCGTCCGCACGCCCTGCCAGGATTCAGGAGGCGCCGGCGGCATGAAGCGCTCGGCGCGCGCGTACTGGATGCCCCTGTAGGTGTAGATCCCGTCCTTGATGAACCCGCGGATGTCGCCGTAGCTCGTCGAGACGATGGCGGTCCTAGCGTCGGCGACAACGCGCGGCCCTGCAGGAGGAGGCGGCGCCTGGGCGCAGGCGGTGATGAACGATGCGGCGAGGCCGGCGGCGGCCGCCGTCGCCGCGGCGCGGGTCAGGAAACGTGGTCTGCTCATGTTCGACTCCTCCTCCTCACTCCCGGCTGAACGTCGCCAGCGTTTCGAGGTAGTGCTCGGGCAGGCCGATGTCGAAGCGCCGTCCCTCGACGATCACGCCCTGGAAACCGTCCTCCTGCCGCAGCCGATCCAGCGCGGAGGTGAGCTGGAACTCGCCTCGCTCCCGGACGTTGTTCCGGATGTTCTCCTCGAGGTAGTCGAACAGCTGCGGTTTGATGACGTACTGGCCGAAGATGGTGAGGAACTCGCCGTCGGGCAGGCCCGGGACACGCAGGTGGCTGCGGGCGTAGTCCACCGTCGGCTTCTCGGCGAACTCGGTCACCGTGAGCCGGCGATCCGGCTCGATCCAGACCCCCGTGGCGGTTCCGAAGCTCGCAATCTCGGCCTCGGGCGTGCGCCGCAGCCCCACCACGCTCGTGCTGCTCTGCTGGTAGGCCTCCACCACCTGCCGCGCGCACGAGACCGCGCCGCTCGAGCGGTAGAGGTGATCGCCCAGCATCAGCAGGAAGGGCTCCTCCTCCATTGCCGCCCGCGCGCAGTAGACCGCATGGCCGAAACCCTCCTGGGCGGTCTGGGTCACGAAACGGACACGGCGGCCGATCTCGAGGATGCGCCGCGCGTACTCCTGAGAGGCGCGCGGCAGCTTGTTGTAGTTCTCGATGGAGATCTGCGTGTTGAAGAAGGCGCGGAAGTCCTCGAGGTCGTCCTGCTGCACGATGATGACGACCTCCTCGATCCCGGCGTCGAGCGCCTCCTCGACGATGAGCAGGATGGCGGGCTTGGCGATGCCGTCGCGATCGATGACGGGAAAGAGCTCCTTCTTCGTTGCCTTGCTGGCGGGGAACAGCCGCGTGCCGAAGCCCGCGGCGGGGACAAGCGCCCGCCGGACCTTGGGCCCCGTGCCCAGCGTGAGCGTGAGGGCGGGGAGATCGAGGTCGCGCTCGAGGATCTCGACGACGGCCTGCTGATCGGCAGCGCTCTTCGCGATGAACTGGGCGGAGCCGTCCCCCTGCGAGCCGACGCCCTTGCCGCCCCAGATGTGGCGGCTCAGCGGCTCGTGCGCCAGCACGCGGTGCAGCACGGGCGCCGTCAGCTCCTCGGGGCAGGCGGGGGCGGCGTACCGATCGAAAAACGCCTGCGCCTCCCTCATCAGCGCACCCAGCCGCTCGGCGTCGCCCGCTTCGAGCGCCTCGCGCGCCTCGTGCACGATCCGCTTGTTGATCGGCCCGAGCAGCTCCTGCACGCCGCGCTCGAGCGGCCCTTCCGCGAAGGGGTACGAGCGGTTCAGGCGCTTGAGGATCTCCAGCGTGTTCTTGCCTGCCTTGAGGTCCACGATCACGAAGTGCAGGTCCTTTGCCGGCCGGATCTCCTCGGTGCTCAGGCGATCGCCATCGAACGTCATGAGCACGGCCCGATCGCCGTACGCGCAGCCCTGATCCATCCGGCCGCAGCGCGACGGCGTCGTGATTTCCCCCTGATACGCCAGCTCCATCTCGCCGCGGACGGTCAGCCGCAGATCGTAGACGCGGTTGAAGGCGCGGGCGGTGAGCACCGAGATGGCGGCGCTCGATGAGAGGCCCTTCTTGATCGGAAGGTCCGTGCGCGTGTTCCGGATGACCAGGCCGCGCACGCGGTAGTTGGTGAGCACCTGGTAGGCGACGCCCGCGGCGTAGCTGAAGAAGCCGCCCGCCTGAGCTTCTCGAAGCAGCGCCTTGGGCTCGAGCGGGATCTCGCGCGGGCCGATCGTGCGCCCGTCGGGCGTGGTGGAGGTCAGCACGAGCGAGGTCGGGTGCGGCTCGACCTCGGCGTGAATGCCCTGATTTGTCCCGCAGATGAGCGTGTGGCCCTGTTCGATCTCGGCGTTGATGCGGCGGTAGCCGCCGGCCCAGTCCGAGTGCTCGCCAAACAGGCAGATGCGGCCGGGTACGAAGATCTTCATGGGCAAGAGGAATATCACAATCGGGGGCACCTCACCAGCTTCGAGTGGCGTGGCGCGGGCCCCTGCCGGCCTCCGTGGTAGGATTCCGAACGAACGGGACACAGTCTGGAGCCGAACGATGACGCTGACACGGTCGCTGCTCGTCTACGCCGTCACGCTGCCGATCTTCTTTGCTGTCGACCTCGTCTGGCTCGGCGTCGTGGCGAGGACGTTCTACCGGCAGCACCTGGGGCACCTGCTCAGCCCGCAGGTCGTCTGGTGGGCCGCGATCCTCTTCTACCTGCTGTATATCGCCGGCATCGTGTTCTTCGCCGTGAGGCCGGCGCTCGAATCGCACAGCGCGGCGCGCGCCGCACTCTACGGCGCATTCCTCGGGCTGCTGGCCTACGCCACGTACGACCTGACGAACCAGGCCACGATGAAGGACTGGCCGCTGATTGTGACGGTCGTCGATCTGGCGTGGGGATCCGTCCTGACCGCCAGCGTCGCGTACCTGAGCTACCAGGTCTCGAGCCGGCTGCTGTAGCGGCGGCGGCAATCCTTGCTCCTTCGGCACGGGCGGCGCGCATGGTACCATCAGCGCGGGCCCCCTCCGGCAGGGAGGCATTAACCTGATGCGATCGGGACACAAAGCGCTGAAGCGAATCCTGGCCGGAACGGACTTCTCCAGGCCGGCTTCTGCAGCGGTCGAGCGCGCCGCAATGCTCGCGGCGGAGCAGGCCGCCACGCTCAAGATCGTCCACGTGACGCCGCCCGCTGATCAGGCGGGTCTGAGAAGACTGGGCCTCGACCGTTTCCTGAAATCGGGTTCCGGGCCCGTGACCAGCCGTCACTTCGACGAGACGCAGGCGCTTGCCCGCGCGCACGGAGCAGCCGCCTCCATCAAGGTGATAACCGGAAATCCAGCCGTTGCCCTGGCGGAAGAGGCCGCGCGCGTCGCGGCCGACCTCGTGGTTGTCGGGTGCCGCGGGGAGCGGTCGTTCAGGGACGCCGTGATCGGCACGACGGCCGAGCGGCTCATCGAGCGCTGGCGTGGGGATACCCTGGTCGTCCGCCGCCCTCCGCGATCACCGTACAGGGCCATCCTGGCCGCCGTTGCCCTCGGTCCCCTGTCACACTCGGTCTTGCGATCGGCCGTTGCGCTGGCGGCCGACGCCCGCCTGTACGTCCTGCATGCCTACGTGCCGCCCTTCGAGGCCAAGCTCCTGAGCCACCATGCGCCGTCGAGCGCGATCGCGAAGTACCGCGCCGGCGCGAGGCGAGACGCGGCGCATAAACTCGCCGAACTGCTCCGGCGGTGGCCGGTGCCGGGCGATCGTCACGTGGAGATGATCGTGCGGCACGGGAACCCCTCGGATCTGATTCCGGCCGTCGCCGCGCGCCTTGCAGCAGACGTCATCGTCGTGGGCAAGAATCAGTCGCCGCTCGAGGATTTCCTGCTGGGCAGCGTCACGAAGAACGTCGTCCGAACGGCATCGCTGGACGTCCTGGTGTCCGATTCGCGGTGAGGACCGCGAATCGGGCAGCTCGCCTGCACTCGCCACCTCGCCGGTACGCCTATCCCGCCGCCGGAGCGCCGTAGAGCCGCGCACGGACAGCTTCACGGTGTTCCGCTGCCGCGCGGAGGTCGGCGTGCCGGCCAGCCGTCACGGCCTCGGCGAGCGCCACGCCCACCTCGGCCTCGCCCGCGGCCACCACGTCTGCGCCCGCGCGCGTGAGGGCGGCAGCGTCACGCAGGTGGGTGCACCGCACGAGGGCGCGCAGGTGGGGGTTGAGGCGCCGCGCCTGCCTGACGATCTCCGCCGCGTCCTCGACATCCGCGCTCAGGATGAGGGTGCCGGCCGAGGCAACGCCTGCCTCCTCGAGCGTCCCGGGCCGCAGCACGTCGCCGTAGAGCGCCTTCTGTCCTTCCGCCTTCAGCTTTCGCACCGTGTCGAGGTTCAGATCGATCACGGTCACCGACGTGCCCTGGTCGGCGAGCAGCCGATTGACGATCCGGCCCACCGGGCCGTAGCCGACGAGGATGCACCGGTCCGGATCGACTGCGGGACGATCCCCTGGCGAAGGGGCGGCGAAGCCCCGCGTCGAGGACGCGGCCCTGCGTGCCCGGCGATAGATGGACGGGTTCAGGGCGATCGAGATGATCGAGGCAGCCACCAGGGCATTCCAGCCCGTTTCGGTGAGCACCCCAAGCTGTCGCGCGACGGTGCCCAGGATGAAGCTGAACTCGCCGACCTGAGAAAACGCGGCGGCAACCGGGATCGCCGTCCCGGGCGGGACGCCCAACGCTCGCGCGGTCGTCAGCGCGGCCAGCGGCTTGACCACGACCACGACTCCCAGCACGGCGGCGATCAGCAGCGGAGCCTCGATGAGGCTCCGGGGGTCGAACAGCATGCCCACGGAGACGAAGAACAGCACGGCAAATGCGTCGCGCATGGGAACCGCGTCGCCTGCGGCGCGGGCGGCGAATTCCGTCCGGCCGACGGCAAGGCCGGCAAGAAACGCGCCGAGCTCGACCGACACACCAAAAACCGCGGCTGAGCCCACCGCGACGCCCACCGCGAGCACCAGGACCGCCAGCGTGAACAGCTCCCGCGAGCGCGTCTTCTCGACCCGCTCCAGCGCCCAGGGGATGACCCACGGGCCGAGGAACATGACGACCGCAACAAGACCGGCGATCTTGAGCCCCGCGAAGGCAAGCGCGGTTCCCGCGCTCTGTTCGACCCGGCCACCGGAGCCGAAGAGCATGGGGAGCAGCAGCAGCATGGCCACCGTCAGCAGATCCTCCACGACGGTCCAGCCAATCGCGATGTGTCCGATCGGCGCGTGGAGATCGTGGCGCTCGCCAAGAACCGTGGCCATCACCACCGTGCTGGCGACCGAGATTGCCATCCCCAGGATGATGGCCGGCGTCCAGCTCCAGCCGAGCAGCCGCAAGAGCCCCGACAGGGCGAGCGTGGACGCCGTGCTCTGAATCAGCGCGCCAGGAATGGCCACCCGCCACACCGCGAGCAGCTCGCGCAGGTGGAAGCGGAGGCCGATCCCGAAGAGCAGCAGGATGACCCCGATCTCGGCAAACTCCTCAGCGACGGCATGGTCCACCACCAGGCCGGGCGTGAAGGGACCGACCAGCAGGCCCGCCAGCAGGTACCCGACGATGGGTGACAGCTTCAGCCGGCGGGCAAGGACGCCGAAGACCAGCGCTCCGCCCAATCCACCGGCGAACGTCAGCAGCACCGCGAGATCTTTCATCGTCGACTCCAAGCCTGAAGAAGCTCAGGGCGTCTCTCACGCTTCGAGGACATGGTCGTGCCACACATTATGACGCACGCTTCGCCGTCTCTACGAGGCACTGACGCACGACGAGCCGGCCGCGGACGCCGGGAGAGCGGGCGCATCAACTCCCGAGCCGGGCTCCTGCGCGGCTTGGTGTGCACGCCTGGTCCGCTGCTGCGCCCACTCTCCCGGCGACTCGGAAGCTCCTTCTCAGAGTTGGAGAGGGAGTAGAATCGGCAGCTGCAGGAACCGCGGCTAGCAGTCGCGCGCAGGGGTCGCGTCCCGCTGCAGACGGGCGGGCGCGGTGACATGACGAGGGCGACGCAAGGAACCTGACATGAAGACGACGAACGGAACGCCGACAGTCGGCGCGGGCGGCGGCGCGGGGCAACTGCCCCGCCGGGATGTCCTGAAAGCGGCTGCGATGGTGGCTGCTGCGCCTCTTGCGCCCCAGAGAGGAGCGGGAGCCCGGCTCGCGGCCGGGCGGACCGGCGCGTCCGTGTCAGGGAGGCGCGAGCAGGCGTTCGACGAAGGCTGGCGCTTCCTGCGGGCGGAAGCCCCGGGGGCGGAGCGCCCGGAGTTCGACGACTCCGCATGGCGCACGCTCGATCTCCCGCACGATTTCAGCGTCGAAGACCTGCCGCCTCGGGCGGCGGACGCCAACGGCGAGGGGGCGGTCTGGGGCACGACGGTGCTGCCGACACGCGTGGGCCCGTTCGACACCGAGCAGAGCGCCGGCGGGCGCGACACCGGCTGGTTCGTGGGAGGCACGGGCTGGTACCGCAAGCGCTTTTCGGCTGCCGCCGTGCCCGCCGACGGTCACATCGAGGTGGTTTTCGACGGCGTCTACATGAACAGCGACGTCTGGCTGAACGGCAACCTCGTCGGCACGCATCCCTACGGGTACACCGCGTTCGCGTACGACCTCACGCCCCACCTGCGGCGGGCCGGCGAGAACGTGCTGGCCGTGCGTGTCCGCAACGACGGCCGCAACAGCCGCTGGTATTCAGGCTCCGGCATCTACCGGCACGTGTGGGTGAACACCACAGGGAGCGTGCGCGTGCCGCTGTGGGGCGTGTGTGTGACGACGCCTGAGGTGTCGAGCGATCGCGCGTCGGTCAAGGTGGCGGTCAGGATTGAGAACCGCTCGCAGGGCGTGCGAGATGTCACCGTCAGGCTTCGCCTGGCCGACCCGGCCGGCGCGCCAGCCGGCACGCAGGAGGCGAAGCAGTCGGTTGGCGCCGGCGGCGGCGCCGATGTGGAGCAGATCTTCACGGTCGCCGCGCCGCAGCTGTGGTCGCCCGCTGAGCCCCGCCTGTATCGCGCTCAGGTCGAGCTGCTCTCCGGCGGCGCCGTCATCGACAGTGTGGCCACGACGTTCGGCATCCGGCGGGTGGAAGTTGACGCGGCACGCGGCCTGCGGATCAACGGCGAGCGCGTCACGCTGAAGGGCGGCTGCCTGCACCACGATAACGGCCTGCTCGGCGCCTGCGCGATCGATCGGGCGGAGGAGCGCCGCGTCGAGCTGATGAAAGCACACGGCTTCAATGCCATCCGTACCGCCCACAACCCGCCCTCATCGGCGTTTCTCGAGGCATGCGATCGCCTGGGCATGCTCGTGCTCGACGAGGCGTTCGATCAGTGGGAGCGCCAGAAGAACCCGCAGGATTACCATCTGTACTTCGCCGAGTGGTGGCAGCGTGACGTCGACGCGATGGTTCTGCGCGATCGGAATCATCCCTGCGTGATTCTGTGGAGCATCGGCAACGAGATTCCCGAGCGCATGCAACCGCGCGGCGTGGAGCTTGCCAAGCAGCTGACCGGCTACATCAAGTCGATCGACCCGACACGTCCGATCACGGCGGCCATCAACGGCTACGGCGGCGGCGAGGAGCTCGATCCGGCGTTCCAGCACCTCGACATCGCGGGCTACAACTACCTGCCGGGTCTCTACGAGTCGGATCACGTCCGGCACCCGAACCGGATCATCGTGGGGCTTGAGTCGCTTCCGCGGCAGGCCTTTCCCAGCTGGCTTCCGGTTGAGACGCACCCGTATGTCATCGGCGATTTCGTGTGGACGGGGATGGACCACCTCGGCGAATCCGCGATCGGGAACGCACAGCTGAGCACCCCTGGAGGAGCGCGCGGAGGAACCGGCGCGGCCGGAGGCGCGGGCGCGCGAGGCGAGGCTGGCGGGCGCTCCGGGGGCGCCGCGGCGGCTGCGCCAGGCGCAGGCGGTGGAGCGCGGGCTGCTGGCCCGGGCGGGGCACCGCCCGGCGGCGGAACGGGCGGTGCGCCGGGTGCCGGGCCAGGCGCTGCCGGCGCACCGGGCACGGCAGGGGGAAGGGCTGGCGCCGCCGCTCCCTCGGGACTGGCTGCCATGTTCGCAGGCGGGTCGAGCATCAGCCTGCCGTTCCCCTGGTTCAACTGCTACTGCGGCGACATCGACCTCATCGGCCAGCCGAAGCCGCAGTGGTTCTATCGGCGCGTGATCTGGGGCCTCAGCAAGCTCGAGATCGTCGTCCAGCGGCCGGTGCCGGACGGGCGCACGGAGGCGCTCAGCCCCTGGGGCTGGTCCGATGAGCTGCGCTCGTGGACTTGGCCCGGGAACGAAGGCCGAACCGTGAAGGTTCGTGTCTTCACCGCGGGCGACGAGGTCCGGCTGCTGCTGAACGGCAAGGAGGTCGGCACGAAGCCGGTGTCGGCGGCGACGGAGCTCAGGGCCGAGTTCGATGTGCCGTATGCCCCGGGCGAGGTGAAGGCCGTGGCGTTTGCGAGCGGGAGGCAGATCGCCGAACTGACGCTCAGGACCGTCGGCCGGCCGGCCCGACTCCGGCTGACGGCAGACCGCGCGGCCATCCGTCGCAGTCGGAACGATCTGTCGTACGTGACGCTGGAAGTGCTCGATCAGGCGGGCGAACGCGTGCCCGACGCGGTTGTCCCTGTGCGGATCAGCATCAGCGGCGCCGCCGAGCTGGCGGCGGCGGGTTCGGCAAATCCCAAGGACGTGTGGAGCTTCCGCCGGCCGGATCTGAAGACGTATCACGGCGCGTGCCTGGCGATTGTGAGGCCCACTGGTGCGGCCGGCTCTGCCACCGTGCGGGCGCAAGCCGACGGCCTGGCGCCTGCGACCATCGTCGTCCGGATAGGCTGATTGGGGGCAGCAGATGAATCCGAAAATGGCAACATCCGAGACGCGCGCGACTTGGACGCTCGCTGTGTGCGTCGTGGCCCTGGCCCTTCCTGCTGCAGCCGGCCTGCAGCCGTCCGGCGCCCCAGCGGGCGCCTCGATCGTCATCCGATCGGCAGCTCTCGCGCCGGTCGGCGCTGGCCCGGCACGGTCAGCGCTCACGATCGACGGGTTGTTCTTCGAGACGGCAGGCGGCCGTACCTTTCTACCTGCGGCCCTGGCGCCGCCCCCGCTGGTTGGCAACGCCGTCGACGGCCACGTCAAGTTGGCCGACGGCCGGCTCGTGCGCCTCGCGCTCGCGCCGGACGGCCCCCACTACACGCTGCAGCTGCGCGCTGAGCCGTCTGCCGACATCCTCCGCTGGGGTCTTGCGGTTGACGCCGCGCCGGACGAGTACTACACGGGCCTCATGGAACGGGTAGTGGACGGGCCGCAGCAAGCCTCGTGGCAGCCGGGCATCACTGCCGCCATGAACCTCCGCGGCCAGCGCGTGGACATGATCGTCAAACCAACGACGTCGGTCTACGCGCCGTTCTACCTGTCGTCGCGGGGCTACGCGGTGTTTGTCAAAGGCACCTGGCCCGGGCGTTTCGACTTCGCCGCGGACCGCCCGGACCGCGTGGCCATCGACTTCGAAGGGCCATCGCTCGAGATGAAGATCTACCTGCATTCAAGTCCGGCGGCCCTCGTCCAGGCCCACGCGATGGACGCGGGACCGCCCGTGCTGCCGCCGAAGTGGATGCTGACGCCGTGGCGGTGGCGCGACGAGCATTCACAGCTTGCGACCTACTACGACGGCACCCCTGTGACCGGGCCGTTTAACTCCCAGGTCATGGAAGACATGCTGCTTATGAAGGCGTACGGGATCCCGAACGGCGTCTACTGGGTCGATCGGCCCTACGGGCCCGGCCGTGTCGGCTACGACGACTTCGAGATCGATCCGAAGCGGCTGCCGAACTTCGCGGAGATGGTGAAGTGGCTGAACGGCCAGGGCACGCAGATGATGCTGTGGATTGCGTCCTTTGTCCAAGGCCAGATGGAGAAGGACGCGCTGGCGAACGGCTACAATCTCGCCGGCCAGCCTCCGCAGCCGAACAACTACCCGCTGGTGGATTTGACCAATCCGGCTGCTCGGGCGTTCTGGCAGGCAGGGTTCTCGAAGCTGCTGAAGCTGGGTGTAGCCGGCTTCAAGCTCGATCGCGGCGAGGAGAACATTCCCGAGGAAGGGCCGTTCACGGTGTTCGACGGCCGCTCGATCCGCGAGCAGCGCAACGCCTATCCGGTGATGTTCGCGCGCGCCGCCTTCGAAGAGGCGCAGAAGCACCGCGGCGACGACTTCCTGCTGATGCCCCGCGGCGCGTACACCGGCAGCGGGCGGTACGCCGGGTTCTGGGGCGGCGACATTGGCGGCACACAGGAGGGGCTGCGCGCCTCGATCGTCGCCGTGCAGCGCTCGGCCGTGATGGGGTACCCGTTCTGGGGCTCGGACACGTGCGGCTACAACCAGCAGCTGATGGAGCAGGAGGTGTGCGCGCGGTGGCTGGCGTTCAGCGCGTTCACGCCGATCATGGAGGTGGGGCCGACGCGCAACGTGGGGTTCTGGAACCTCCCGCGCGAGCCGAGCTACGACGAGCTGCTGATTGCCACCTGGCGGCTGTACGCACGCGTGCATCAGCGTCTCATCGAGTACGGCTACCGGTGCGTGCAGCAGGCGGCCGCAACCGGCATGCCGATCGTGCGACCGCTGTTCCTGGTCGACCCGAAGGCACCGCAGGCGTGGGCAGACTGGAGCACATATCTGTACGGCCCGGACATCGTCGTCTCGCCCGTCTGGGAGAAGGGCCGGCGCGAGGTCACGATGTACCTGCCGAGCGGCGGGCGCTGGCGTAACGCGTGGCAGAGGAACCAGGTGTACGCCGGCGGCCGGATGGTCACCGTCAGCGCGGACGTTCACCAGATCCCGCTGTTCGTGCGGGAGGGCAGCGGCATCGATCTTGGCGATCTGAACCGCGAGTACACGGCGGCGCTGGCTGCGGCGCGGACGCGTCCCGATCTCAGGAAGCTCGACGCGGAGGTGGCCGACTGGTTCGCCTCCCGCAAGTGACTGGGGTCACATCTTGACGCATCGCTCGTCCTGAGCCTGTAGCACAAAGCGGTGGTGCTAATTGAGAATGACATTGACAATTAGCACCACACATGCCATCCTGCTGCGGTGATCCCGAGGGTCCTCGCCCCGCGCCTGCGCGCCCTGGCCCGAGCCTTCCCGGTTGTCACCGTCACCGGGCCTCGGCAGTCGGGCAAGACCACCTTGTGCCGCGCCGTGTTCGCGCGCAAGCCCTACGCCTCGCTTGAGGCGCCGGATTCGCGCGCCTTCGCGACGGAGGACCCGCGCGGGTTCCTGAGCCAGTTCCCCGCCGGCGCCGTGCTTGACGAGGTGCAGCGGGCGCCGGATCTGCTCTCGTACATTCAGGCAGACGTGGACGAGCGGCCGGGGCTCGGCCGGTTCATCCTCACCGGGTCGGCCAATTTCGCGCTGCTCGAGACCATCTCGCAGTCGCTCGCGGGCCGGACGGCGCTGCTCAATCTGCTGCCGCTGGGCCTCGAGGAAATCCGCCGGTTCGCTCCGATTCCAGCCGACCTCTACGAGGTGCTGTGGCGGGGGAGCTTCCCGGCCATCTTCGACCGGGGGCTGGATCCGGCGGACTGGTACTCCGCCTACGTCGGGACCTATCTCGAACGCGACGTCCGCACCCTGCTCGCCGTGGGCGACCTCAATGCCTTCCAGACGTTCCTCCGCCTGGCGGCCGGCAGGGTCGGCCAACTGGTGAACCTGTCCGCGCTTGGCGCGGACGCCGGCGTGACCCACAATACGGCGCGGGCCTGGCTGTCAGTTCTCGAGGCCGGCTACGTCGGTTGGCGCGTCCCGCCGTTCCACGCCAACGTGACGAAGCGCCTGATCAGAACGCCGAAGCTCCACTTCGTCGACACGGGCCTGGTCTGTTTCCTCCTCGGAATTCGGTCGGCCGACGACCTGCGCGAGCACCCGCTGCGAGGCCCGATTTTCGAGAGCTGGGTGGCCTCTGAGATCCTCAAGGCCCGCGCCCATCGCGGACGTCCGGCGGCGCTCTCGTTCTTTCAGGATCGGAAGGGCCGGGAGGTCGACGTTGTCGTGAACGCCGGCGCGTCGGCGATCGCGGTCGAGGCGAAGTCCGGCCAGACAATCGCGGCGGATGCCTTCCGCGGTCTTCAGGCCTTCGACGAGGTGCATGCAGCCGCCTCTGCATCGCGCCGCGTCGTCCGTCGGGTCATCTACGGCGGCGTCAGCCGCCAGCGGCGGACAGGCGTCGACATCCTGCCCTGGTCGTCGATCGACCGCTGCGACTGGTAGCCGCCCCAGCGGGGTCACATCTTGACGCATCGGTTTTTTCAAGCCTGTGGCACCATGCGCCGCGCACGTAGTCACGCCAACTGGCTCGCCGGTGCTATCATGCCAACACACGAGCCGATAGGGCTGAAGACATGCGCCTCTTCGTCTCCGCCATCCTGGCCGCGGCGGCCTCCGCCGCGCTGCCGCTGAGCGCTCGAGACCCGCGCTTCCCTCCGGCGTTGGCCACGCTGCAGATCGCGGCCGAGCCCCGAGTTGCCCTGCTCGCAGAAACGCAGAAGCCCCAGCAGGCCGCCCCGCGCGACGCGAAGGCGTCAACGCCGGGTGCCGGCATCATCCGTGGCCGCGTCGTCTCCGCCGACACCCGCGACCCGCTTCGCCGCGCCCGGCTCCAGCTCGCGGCACCCGAGCTGGAGAAGGCGCGCGTTGCGGCCGCAGACGCCCAGGGCCGCTTCGAGTTCACGGGTCTTCCCCCTGGCCGCTATACGATGACGGCCAGCAAGACCGGGTACGTCACCCTCCAGTACGGGCAGCGCCGCGTCTTCGAGGCCGGCACGCCGATCGAGCTTGCCGACAAGCAGGTCCTCGAGGCGATCGAGGTGGCACTTCCGCGCGGCGGCGTCATCACCGGACACATCATCGACGACACAGGGGAACCGATGGCGGGGGCCAGCGTCGCGGCGATGCGGCCGCGCTATACGGAGAGCGGGCGTCAGTTGGTGCGCATCGGGAGGGCGGTCGAGACCGACGACCGCGGCGAGTACCGCCTCTTCGATCTCGCGCCAGGCTCGTACCTCGTCGATGCCTCGTCCTCGCTGGGTTCCTCCGTCCGCGGCGACACGCTCCCCTTCGGCTCGGCCTATCACCCCGGCACCGCGAACCCGGACCAAGCGGGGGAAGTGAACGTCCGGGTGGGCCAGGTGCGCGCGGGCATCGACATTGCGCTTCAGCCCGTTCTCCTCGCGACGCTGTCGGGCGTGTTGATGAATGTGGGGCGGGGTATTCCCGTTACGGGAGGTTCGGTCGGCGTGTACGGCGCCGGGGGCAGCGTCTCGATCAGCGCGGCCGTGCGTCCCGACGGCACGTTCACGATCGCGGGCGTCCCGCCGGGAGAGTTCTCCCTCGTTGCGAGCGGGCGCGAGCCGGACGTGGCTGGGGACCTCTTCGGCATGCTGCCACTGACGGTCTCCGGCGGCGACCTCGTAGGGCTCTATATCCCGCTCACGCCGGGAGGCCGTGCCACAGGCCAGATCGTCTTCGAGGGCACAATCAGACCGCCCGTGTCGCCCGCGGCGATCACCCTGTTCTCTCGTTCGGCCAGCCGTGTCCAGTACGGAGGCGGGCCCGTTGGCAGGATCCGAGGCGACTGGACGTTCGAGCTGACAGAGCTACTTGGGCCGCGCCTGCTGTCGGTGTCGCCCGTGCCACGGGGATGGGCGCTCAAGGCGGTCGTGCTCGACGGGCGCGATATCACCGACACGCCGTTGACCTTTACCGGCACCGAGGAATTGACCGGCATCCGGGTGGTCCTCACGAATCGCACAACGAAGATCAGTGGGCGCGTGGCGGACGAGCGAGGCCGGGACGTGCGCGACTGCACGATTGTGGTCTTTCCGGAGGATCGGGCGCGCTGGACGTGGCGGTCCCGATTCATCGCCACGGCCCGGCCGGGCCTCGACGGGCGCTTCACGCTCGGCTCGCTCCCGCCTGCGTCGTATCTGATCGCCGCGATCGAGTCTCTCGAGGAAGGCGATGCGTTCGATCCGGAGTTCCTGGCGTGGCTGAGCACGAGGGCCACGAGGCTGACGCTCGACGAGGGCGACTTGACAACCATCGAGCTGAAGCTGGTGCGCGAGACGGGCTGAAGTCGGGAGTGCAGGAATGAGCAGACTGGCAGCCGCGTTGCTTCTAATTGTTCTCGCTGCGGCACCTTCCGACAACGTCTCGCAGGCGCCGCAACGGGATGCCGCCGAGCCGAAGCCGGCAACGGCTGTCATCCGCGGCCGCGTCCTCGCCGCCGACACCGGCGCGCCGCTCCGCCGCGCGCGCGTGACGCTGTCTGCGCCTAACCTCCCAAGCCAGCGCACGGTCGATACTGATCTCGAAGGACGCTACGAGTTTGCCGATCTCCCGGCGGGCCGCTATCGCGTGAAAGCCGCAAAGGGGCAGTTCGTGCCGCTCGAGTTCGGCCAGCGCCGCGCCTTTGAAGCCGGGCGGACGATCGACCTCGCCGACGCCGTGACGCTGGAGAAGGTCGATCTGGCGCTCCCGCGCGGCGGCGTCATCTCCGGCCGCATCGTTGACGATCTGGGCGACCCAGTGGCCTGGGTCCGGGTTTCCGCGATGCGGCCCCGGTACGAGGAAGGAGTCCGGAAACTCATCGCCGTCGGTCGATCGGCGACGACAAACGACCTTGGCGAGTACCGCCTCTACGGCCTGGCACCTGGGACGTATGCGGTGGGCACGATTCCCGACCCCGGTCTTTCGGCTGGCGGCTACGCGTACGCGCCTGCCTACTACCCGGGCACGCGCGACCCCGCGCAGGCCCGAAACGTCATCGTCGGCCTCAGCCAGGAACGCGGCGGTGTCGACTTCGTGCAGCCGCCGGGCTATCTGGCCACGGTGTCTGGCATCCTGATCGACAGCCGCGGCCGTTCGCTGGCTGGTGCCAGGGTCAACGTGGTTGACATCCGCATTGGATCCATACTGGTAAACCCTGTCAATCCGGATGGCACGTTTACGATTGCCGACGTCGCGCCGGGCGAGTACGCCCTAGCCGGGTATGTGCCAGATCCCGTCAGCGGCGGACTGGACTTCGTGATGGTGCCGCTCGTGGTCTCGGGCGACGATATCTCGGGCGCCGTCGTGCGGTTCGTGCCGGGCAGCCGTATCGCGGGGCGGGTGATCACCGAGAACGGCGGCGTCCCGCCGTTTGCGCCGGCCCGGCCTGGTGTCGGCGTGACGCTGCTGCCGTCAGGGCTGCCCATGCGCTACCGCGGCGTCGATACGACGGGCTTGCAGGGAGCCGTCACCACCGATGGGACGTTCGAGCTGACCGGCGTCGCCGGCTCGGCGTTGTTCAGGATCGGCAAGCTCCCGCAGGGTTGGATGCTGAAGTCCGTGCGCCTCGACGGCCGGGACATCACGGACACGCCACTGGATATTGACGGCACCGAGGAAATCACCGGCCTCCAGGTCGTCGTGACCGACCGGGTGACGGAGGTGACCGGAACTGTTTCCGATGAGAAGGACGAACGGGTCCAGGAGTACGCGGTCGTTGTGTTCGCCGAAGAGGCCTCACGCCGGGCCTGGCCGTCACGGTTTGTCGCAACCGCGCGCCCGGATCAGGCCGGCACCTTCAAGATCAGCAACCTCCCGCCGGCCCAGTACCTCGTCGCAGCGCTGGACTACCTCGAGGAGGGAGCGTCGCAAGATCCCGAGTTCCTGGAGTCGCTCCGGTCGAAGGCGACGAGGCTGGCGCTCGGCGAAGGGGAGAGGGTCGCACTCCAGCTGAGGCTGGTCAGGCTCGAAGGTCCTCCTACGCCTCTTCCGCCGCCCTGAAGCCCAGGGCGTCGGCCTCGGCCCCACAGTGCCTCAGCGCGCCGCGCACGTGTAGGAGCTGGCGGCCTCCGGCGGACCTGCCACGTACCTCGGATACGTCGGGTACGAACACAGCGGCTTCATCCGATCGCCAGCCCTGACGGTCAGCGACTTCCCCGGGGTGACGCCTCGCTCGACCCAGTCAAGAAGGACGGCGAAGCGCTCGTAGCTGTTCGGGATGGCCTGGGCCGTCAGGGCCTTTCCCTCGCCGTCGATGGTGTACGACCGGCCTGACAGCCCGTGACCGGCCTGCGGAATCACGAAGAGGCGCGCGAACGAATCGACGGCCGTCTGTCCCATCTTGTCGATGACGGATTGGTAGTAGTCGAGCTGCGCGCCGGGCGAGGCCAGCGTGTCGTCGGTGCCAATCGTCACGATTATCTTCCCGCCGCGTTTCGCGAAGGGGGACAGATCGGGATTGGTTGAGTCGAGAACCGGCGAGATTTCCGCGCGGCGGCGGGCCGTGGCGCCTTCCTCTCGGTAGTCCAGCGGGTTGACCGCCAGATCCCGCATGAGAAACGCCGTCACGCCGACGATGCCGAGATGCGTGTAGTTGGGCGCATCGGGCGCGGCGCCCTCCTGCCCCTTGAACCGTGTGGTCTGGATGAGGCCGCTGCCGGAGGGATCGACGTTCGGCAGCCACATGCCGAAAGACGTCACGCCGTGCGCAAGCGGCGTCTTGAATCGCAGCCGGCTGTAGACGAACTCGAGCGTGGCGATCTGCCCGTCGGTCAGGCATGCATCCGGGCTTGTGTCCTCCGCATTGGGATCGATGTTGTTCGGGCACCGTTTGGCCGCCCACGGGTGCCGGCCCGGCGCGCCCTGGCCGACGTCAAAGACGGCCCGGCAGGCCATGTAGTTGTCGATGACGCCGTCCACGAGCCCGTCGAGGCTGTCGCACTGGCGCATAAACTCGCCGCGAATCGCGTTGACCTTCGCGCGCGTCACCCAGTTGGCCAGCGGCTTCTCCTGAATGCGAATCAGCACCGGCGCCAGCATCAGCGACGAGAAATTCACGATGGGAACGTTCGAGATGACGCCGTTGTAGTCGGCGGGATACCGCTGGGCGACGGTGAGCGCCTCACGGCCGCCCTGCGAGGTGCCGGTGAAGTAGTTGTAGCGTGGCCGTTCGCCGTACATCCGCTCGATGAGCACCATGGCGGCGTCGTGTGTCTTCTTGAGCTGCAGGTGGCCAAGGTTCCGCATCGCCTCGTCGTTCAGCGCCCAGTCGTCCGCCGCGGACGCGCCTCCGGCCGGGCCGGCGGCCCGCATGCCTCCCTGTTGGCCTCCGGGCGGGGCTCCCCCCATGCCGCGTGCGTCGGGCGGCGCTCCGGGCCCGCCAGCCTGGGGCGGCATGGCTCCGCGAGCGCCGCCGGGCGCCGCGCCGGGTGCGGCCCCGGGCAGTCCTCCGCGACCTGGCATCGGCCCCCCGCGCATGCCTCCGAACGCCATCTGGTGACCCGAGTCGCTGCCGTAGGTGACGAAACCCAGCGCGGCCGCCGACCGGCCGCCGATTGAGTACCCCGCGCCGTTGAGATCGGGGATGACCCCGTTGTTGCCACCGCCGCCCTGCTGGACCGCCCGGTGGTTCCACGACGCAGGCAGCCAGACGCGGAAGTTGATGGGTTTCGCCGTCGCGCTCTTGTCGATCGGCGCCATGCTGCCGTCCACCTCGCAGTGCGCGGCTGCCGTGGCAGTGGCCGCAACCCACCGTGGAGCAGACAGCGTGACCGCCGACACGGGCTCGCCAATCGCAGACACCGGGATTGTCGAACCCAGCTTCGCCGTCGTGCAATCAGCCTCCGTGATCGTCCTGTCCGGGCCGAGCGGCGCCAGGCTTAGCGCGGGCAGCGCAGCTGCCTGCGGCGGCTGAGCGCCAGCCTGCCTCACACCGCCCGCCGCCATCGGGATCCCCGCCGGCTGCTGGCCAGCCGGCGCCTGCGGACCACCTGCTGCCTGAGCGCCGCGCTGGGCCGGCGGCGTCCCGCCGGCCACGCTGAGGATCACCCGGCGGTACGACGCGAGGCCGGGCGAGCCGTCGTCGTAAACGGCGAGGATGACGTGTGCCGTGGCGGCTTCGCCGCCGGCCCCGCCCGTCGGCCCGCCGCGCCCGCGCCCGCCCGCCACGGGCGTCACGGTGGCCTTCACGTTCTCGTCGCCGGCGAGTGTGACCTGGGCCTGCGGCCCCACCGCGGCCCCGGCCTCCGGATAGTGAAACCAGTTGTAGTAGAGCTGATTGCCGTCGGGATCGCTCGTCCCGCTTGCGTCAAGCACAACCGGCTGTCCCACTTGGGCGTTGATGACGATCGGCGCGGTTCCTTTCTGGCCGTTCACGACGACGACCGGGTTGTGGTTGGCCTCGGCATAGCCCTTCACGGTCCAATCCATACGGGCGGCAAAGTCGTGCTGGTAGGCCCCGCGCCAGCGCCAGATGGTCGCCTGATCGGAGGAGTACGTCCTTCCGTCGGCGCCGACGACGTCGTCCTGCGAGTTGACGCGCGCGGCATCTCCGCCCTGCGTCCAGATCGGGCGCGTCTCGCCGTACGGCGTCCGGAAGTTGTACCGTCCGCTCCATCCACCCCAGCTCGGATTCCGGTAGCTGTTCAGGCCGTTGTTCGTCAGGCCCAGGTACGCCGGCGTATCCCCCTCCATGATGAACATCCACCTCGGGTAGTGCTTCCCAAGCGGCCCTTTGGAGCGGATGTTGGCATCGAGCCACTCGTTCGTGATCGTCGTCGGATCCGCGCCCTGGAAGCTCCGGTACCATCCCTCGCCGCTGATCCCGATCCAGGTCGCCGAGTAGTACTCGTCGCCGTCCGGCGTAGACGGCCTGACGATATAGAAGAGCCCAGGGAACTCGCGCCGGATCCACGGTCCCGCATCGTCCTGATCAGAAATGGAGTAGACGCGCAGCTTCGCGATCAGCCTGTCCACATCCGCGGGCGTGCGCGTGGAGCGGACGTAGGACAACGCCTGGGCCAGCGTGTTCGCGCCGCCCCAGACGCTGACCCAGAGCGGCCTCGGATCATCTCGGTCCGCAGCACGCACGACAAGCTGCGCCCCGGCCGACATCTTGTCTGCGCCCACGGCCGCCATGCCGTACGCGGGCTGGCCTGATGCGACAAGGGCATCGAGCCTGCTGGCCTCGGGCCAGCCGGGAGCATGCTTCAGCAGATTCGGCCGCACCTCCCCGTACGCGGCAATCAGCTCGCGCATCGTTTCCGGATGCGCGGCTTCCCGCTGCCAGGTGGACGTGGTCGCAACCAGCCCCTCGATGTCGATCTCGTTGGAGTACATGAGCAGCCGCACGAGCGACATCTGGTCGTCCGGCTCGTTGCCGATATCGCTCAGGACGATCAGCCGCGGCTTGCCGGCGAAGTCGTCTACGTGCGACGCGGGCAGCAGCGCCGCCGACGGGGCGGCGGCAGGCTCCGCCGACACGCCGATGCTCTGAACGAGCGCCGCGACCAGAGCGGCACCCACGACAAATCCGGACAGGACGCTGAGTCTGCGCACCATGGTCACTCTCCGCTCATCCATCAACCGGAACCCGAACCTCCCCGCCAAGCTCTGACGGATCCGCTGTTGCTGCAAGTGCATTATCGTCTCGTCGGTTGTGCTCGGCAACCCGCGCACCCGCGCACCCGCGCGACTGCCCAGGCAACTGCCGCGTGACTGTCGCCTGCGCTCCCGTCGGGGAGCCCCGGCTCCGGTGATATCATCCCCACCTGCGCGACATCGTGGCGGATTGCTGCAGCGACCGGACTCGGGCGCGTCGTGACCGTCGCACGGCGGCACCACCGTGGCTTCCTCACAGCGGGAGGGACGATGAAGACCGGCAGATCGATTGCAGTGATCGCTGTGCTGGTACTTGCCCTGGCCGGCCGTGCGGGCGCCCAGGACTCGCGCCTGCTGCTCGCGGACGGCTGGCACCTGCAGTCGTCGGCAAGAGTGGAGGCGGCCGGGGCCACGATCTCGACGCCTGCGTACGAGCCTGACGGCTGGTACCGCACGTCGGTCCCGTCCACGGTTGTCGCGGCACTTGTCGCGAACAACGTCTACCCCGATCCGTTCTTCGGGATGAATCTGCGCGGGATTCCGGGGACAAGTTACCCGATCGGTCGCAACTTCTCCCCGCTTCCGATGCCGGCCGACAGTCCGTTCCGCGTGTCGTGGTGGTACCGGAAGGCGTTCACCGTGCCGGCTGCCACGCGGGGCCGGCGCGTCGCGCTGCATCTGGACGGCATCAACTACCGCGCAAACGTCTGGCTGAACGGGCGGCAGATTGCACGGGCGGAGGATGTGGCCGGCACCTTCCGCGTCTACGAGTTCGACATCACCCGCGAGGCGAGTCCCGGTGGGACCAACGTGGTCGCCGTGGAGGTGTTTCCGCCTGAACCCGACGATCTGGCCTGGAACTGGGTTGACTGGAACCCCTCGCCGCCTGACAAGAACCTGGGCCTGTTTCGTCCCGTGTCCCTCACGATCAGCGGCGACGTCATCCTCCGTCATCCCCACGTGGTCACCCGCCTCAGTGCGGACCGCGCGCGTGCGGATCTGACCGTAACCGCGGAGGTGCGGAACCTCGCGGAGAAAGCTCTCCGGACGTCGATCGCCGGACGCATCGATCGGGTCGCGTTCCGCACGGATGTCGAGCTGGCTCCCGGTGAGCAGAGCACCGTGACCTTCTCCCCGGACTCGTATCCCCAGCTGCGGCTCGCCAAGCCGAGGTTGTGGTGGCCCGCCGAGTTGGGTGATCAGCCCCTCTATCGCCTCGATCTCGAAGCCGCCGTGGCCGGGGCCGCGTCCGACAGGCAACAGGTCACGTTCGGCATCCGGGAGATTGCGTCGACGATCACCGAGAAGGGCGCGCGGCTGTTCACCGTGAACGGCAGGCCCCTTCTCATCCGCGGCGGCGGCTGGGCGCCGGACATGCTGCTGCGCGGCTCGCCGGAACGCCAGGACGCGGAGCTCCGCTACGTCCGCGACATGCGCCTCAACACCATCCGCCTCGAGGGGAAGCTCGACGATGACCGGTTCTTCGAGCAGACGGACCGGATGGGCATTCTCGTTCTCGCCGGCTGGTGCTGCTGCGATATCTGGGAGCAGTGGCCCAAGTGGAAGCCGGGCAGCAAGGAGATCGCGGCCGCGTCGCTGCGCGATCAGATTCGCCGGCTTCGCGCGCACCCGAGCCTGCTGGCCTGGATGAACGGGAGCGACAACCCGCCGACACCCGAAGTCGAGCAGATGTACCTCGATGTCTTGAAAGAGCTGGACTGGCCGAACCCGGTCGTGTCGTCGGCCACCGCGAAGAAATCGACGATCACGGGCGCCACCGGCGTCAAGATGACGGGCCCGTACGACTGGGTGCCGCCCTCGTACTGGCTGCTCGACGACTCGCTCGGCGGCGCGCACGGGTTCAACACCGAGACGAGCCCGGGCCCCGCCGTGCCGCCGATCGAGAGTCTGCGCCGGATGCTGCCCGCCGATCACCTCTGGCCCATCGACGATGTGTGGAACTACCACGCGGGCGGCGGGCAGTTCAGGACGCTGCAGACGTTTACGGCCGCGCTCAGCGCCCGGTACGGCCCGCCGGCCAGCGCCGAGGACTACGCCGTCAAGGCGCAGCTCATGGCGTACGAAGGGCAACGCGCCATGTTCGAGGCGTACGCGCGCAACAAGTACACGTCGACCGGCGTCATCCAGTGGATGCTGAACAACGCCTGGCCGTCGATGATCTGGCACCTCTACGACTACTTCCTGCAGCCGGCCGGCGGGTACTTCGGTACGAAGAAGGCGAACGAGCCTGTGCACGTCCAGTACTCGTACGACGACCGCTCCGTCGCCATCGTGAACAGCACGGACCGCCGCGTGCCGGCAAGACTGGCCGTGCGTGTGTTCGGGCTCGACGCATCCAAGAAGTTCTCGCGCGAAGTGCCGGTCGAGATCGCGCCGGACAGCAGCAGCCGCGTGCTGACCATCCCGGAGGTTGAAGGGCTGTCCTCCGTCTACTTCGTCGACCTGCGCCTGTCGTCGTCGGCCGGCCAGGCGCTCAGCTCGAACTTCTACTGGCTGTCGACAAAGGCCGACGAGCTCAACTGGCAGAAGTCCACGTGGTACGCGACGCCCGTGACCTCCTACGCGGACGTCACCGCCATCAAGGATCTGCCGCGCGCGCAGGTCACGGCGGGGATGAAGATCGGGCCTGCCTCCGCAGCGGCGGGGAGCCGTGCGGGCGGCGGCGGAGGCGCGGAGCAGCAGGCCCGCGTCACCCTCACGAACTCCGGGCCGTCAGTGGCCTTCTTCATCCGGCTGCAGATCACCAAAGGCCCCGGAGGCGACGAGGTGCTGCCCGTGCTGTGGGAGGACAACTACCTCAGCCTGCTGCCGGGCGAGACGCGAACGGTCACGGCGAGCTGGCTGACCAGGGACCTCGGCGCCGCCCGGCCGTCACTCGTCGTGAGCGGGTGGAACGTCCCCGGGATGGAACGCTAATCGGCGGCTTCCCGACCGGGCGCCCCGTCATCCCGCCCCCCTCAGATACCCGCCCCGAAAAAAGAACTTGACGAACCCCCTGGCTGTATATATCGTATATAAACACAAAGCACGGATGATACATACAGTACGAAGATAACGACTTTTCACGGGGACTTAAACCGGTGCGAATCATCATCGCAAACTCTTCATCCGAGCCCATTTACGAGCAGATCGCCCGGCAGATCAAGGCTGAGGTTATCGCCGGGACGCTGGAGGAAGGGGCTCTGCTGCCGTCCATCCGGGCGCTGGCGCACGACCTCCAGGTCAGCGTGATCACGACCAAACGCGCCTACGACGAGCTGGAGCGCGAGGGTTTCCTCGACTCGGTGGGCGGGAAGGGGACCTTCGTTGCTGCGCAGAACCCGGCGTTTCTCCGGGAGAAGCGCATGAAGCTCGTCGAGGACAAGCTCGCGGCGGCGGTTGCAGACGCACGGCTGCTCGGCGTCGGCCTCGACGAGCTGACCGAAACGCTCCGGCTGCTCTACGAGGAGGAACGATGACGGACCTCGCCATCCGGATCCGCGGGCTGCGCAAGCGGTACCAAGGCTTCGCGCTGAGAGACGTCAATCTCGACGTTCCGCGGGGCTACGTCACCGGGCTCATTGGTCCAAACGGGGCAGGCAAGACCACGCTCATCAAGCTGATCATGAACCTGGTCAGGCGCGATGCGGGTTCGATTGCCGTCCTCGGCCTCGACAACATCGCCGACGAGGTGGCGGTGAAGTCCCGCATCGGCGTCATCTACGACGAGCCGCCGTTCTATCCCGACGTCAGCCTGAAGGACTCGGCCCGTGCGGTCGCGCCCTTCTACCCCCGCTGGAACGAACGGCGGTTCACTGATCTGGCGGAGAGGTTCGGCCTGCCGCTCGGCACGCGCTTCAAGACGTTGTCTCACGGGATGAAGATGAAGTTCGCCCTGGCCGTCGCGCTCTCGCATGACGCCGAGCTGCTCCTGCTCGACGAGCCGACCGCCGGCCTCGACCTGGCCTTCAGGCGCGAGCTGCTCGACGAGTTGACCGCCATCCTGCAGGACGAGCGGAAAACGGTTCTGTTCTCGACGCACATCACGGCCGATCTCGAGCGCATTGCCGACTACGTCACCTTCATCCGCGACGGCGCCATCGTGTTCTCGCTACCCAAGGACACCCTGCGGGAGCAGTGGGGCGTGGTCAGGGCTGATGGGCCGACGGTCGGCCGCCTTCCAGCGGCGATCGTCAAGGGCACGCGCGAGCGGCCGTACGGCGTCGAAGCGCTGGTCTCCGATGTCGTCGCGGCCCGCGAGGCGCTCGGCGCAGGCGTCCTGATCGATCGCGCCAGCTTCGACGAGATCATGGTGTTCATCACGCGCGGGGGTGAGCATGCTCACGTTGCTTAGGAAAGACCTCATCCTCAACTGGAGGATGCTCCTCTTCACGTACGGACTCTGGAGCGCGATGTGGCTGATCCTCCCGGCCACGGCCTCGAGAGGCGACCTGAACTACGGCATCTGGAGCGGTGGGGTGGCGCTCGCCTGTGCCTTCCTCCCCATCACCATGCTCGGGCGTGAGGACAGGTTTCGGGCGGGCGCGCTGGCCTGCAGCCTGCCCGTCACCCGGACCGACATCGTGGCCTCGCGTTATGTCGGCGCCTGGCTGATCGCCCTCGCCGGCGTCGCCATCGCGGTGGCGATCACGGGTGTTTTGTCCCTGGCGGGCGTCAGGTCGTTCCAGCCTCCGACGCCGATGCTGCCTGTTGCGCTCGTGACCGTCATCGGCGTCACCATTGCGCTTGTGATGCCGCTGCCGCTCCGGTTCGGCATCGCCGCCCTCATCGCGCTCCTCGTGATCGCGCAGCTCGTGGGCGTCGCGCTCCTGCTCGCGTCGGCGCTGTTCGGCAGCTCCGCGATCCCTGCCATCGAATCGGCGGTGAGGGACACGGTCCAAGCCGTCGGGATCCTGCACCGGACGCTGGGATCGGCGATGTTCGCCGGTGTGCTGATTGCCGCGGTGCTCACGCTGAACGTCGCGTCGTTCGGTCTCTCCTCATGGATCTACCGCACGCGCGACTTCTGAGAGGTGACGGCGTGGACAACGCGCTCGAATTCGCTTCGGCCTCGAAGGCCTACGATCGGTTTGCTCTTCGCGACATCTCGTTCTCGGTTCCGCGTGGCTACATCGTCGGGCTGGTGGGGCCGAACGGCGCCGGGAAGACCACGCTGATGCGGCTGGCGCTTGGCCTTGCTGCCGTTGACGGCGGCTCGATACGCGTCTTCGGCCAGGACCCCCGGCGCGCGGGGGCCGAGCTGCGCGCGCGCATCGGCTTCGTCCACGACGAGCCGGCCTTCTACGACTACCTGTCCGTCGAGCGCATGGCCGGCATTGTCGCGCCGTTCTACCCGACATGGGACGGCGCCCTGTTCGACAGGCTCGTTGCCGAGTTCGGCGTGCCGCGTCGATCGGCGGTTCGGTCCCTCTCGCACGGCACGCGGATGAAGCTCGCCCTCGCGCTGGCGCTGTCACACCATGCCGAACTGCTGCTGCTCGACGAGCCTACCACCGGCCTTGATCCGGTCTTCCGCGACAGCTTGCTGGACCGGCTCTCCGAGACGATTGGCGACGCGCGCACGGCGGTGCTCTTCTCGACGCAGATCATGGCGGACCTCGAGCGCATCGCCGACTTCATCGTCCTCATCCGGGACGGACGGCTGCTGTTCTCCGGCCCGAAGGACGACATTCTCGACCACTGGGCGGTCGTGCGCGCCGGAGAGGAGTTGTCGGCGGAGCTTGCTGCCGTGTCGCCCAGGGGCCTCATCACCACGCGGCAGGGCGTCGAGGCGCTGCTGGAGGACATCGAGCAGGCCCGCCGGCTGTTCGGCAGCAGGGCGGTCGTGGAGCGCGCCTCGCTCGAGGACGTGTTCCTGCTGTGCCGCGGCACGCCGCCGGAGGAGAGCTGATCATGCGGCACCTGCTCGCGAAAGACCTTCGCCTGGTCGCGCCGTACCTGTGGCTCGTCCTGCCGGCGCACGCGCTGTGGTGCGCCCAGGCGTTCCTCACTCCGGAGCTCTACATCTGGACGAGCCTCGCAGCGGCCCTCGCCTGGACCGTCGCCATCGCCACAATCGAGTGGCACTGCGAGGCAGACCGCCTTGTGGCCAGCCTCCCGGTCACGCGTGCCGCTATCGTCGCGGCGCGGTACCTCAGCGCGCTCGGCGGCCTGGCGCTGGGCGCGGCGCTCTACCAGCTGTACGGGTACGCGCTTCTCGCCGTGGCATCCGACGCGCTCATCAGGCGATGGCACGGCGCCGTCGGATGGGCGCCGGCCGACGGCCTGCCGGTGTTCCTCAGTGTCGGGTACGTGCTGATTGTCGGCTTCCTCCCGTTCCTCTTCCGCTTTGGCTTCACGCGCGGCGCAACGCTCTTCTCGGCGCTGGCGGTGGTTGTGGCGTCAGCCGCAACGGTCTTGAGCGCCGCCGGTTCCATGGGGCCCGACTCGGGCGCGACAGGCGGCGGAGGTCTGCCGAGCCAGGTCATCGGCGGATGGCTGTCGTCTCTGGCGGCGGCGTGGGGACACGTTCCCGCGGCGCTGGCACTCGTTGCAGGCTCGGCGGCGCTTGGCGCGTGGTCGATGTGGCTGTCTGTGCGGTTCTACGAAGGAAGGGATCTATGAAGCGCGCCGCGGTGTTTGTTCTGACCGCCCTGGCGTGGAGCGCTATGAGCCGCTGCAGCGTCATGGCGCAGAAGCCCGCAGGACTGTCTGTCGAGCGGGCGGCCGCGCACCTGGCTGCCCTTGATCAGGCCAGGATCGCGGAAACGCCGAAGGGCACGCGCCAACGGGCAGGCGCCGTGAACATCTGCGTCGGGCCTTCGTCTTATCGAGAATAGAGGGTAGCCGCCGCGGAGGTGGCGCGTCCGCGTGGAGCGTTCATGGTCAAGGTGCTGCTCTGGCTGATTCTGTTCGTCCTCTGCTGGCCGCTGGCGCTCGTGGCGCTGGTGGTCTACCCCCTGGTCTGGCTGCTGCTCATACCGTTCCGGCTGCTGGGCTTCGCCGTCGACGGAGTGCTCGCCTTCGTGAAGGCGCTGTTCATGCTGCCGGCGCGGCTGCTGGGCGGGGGTGCGAAGGCCTGATGGGGGCTGCCGGCAGGCGGTGAAAGCTCCGGATCGTTTCCGTACAGCGACTCGGGTGTAGGCCAGTCGATTGAACCGAGCACCTCAGGCGTCTGCGGAGGCAGCAACCGGCGCTTGACCACCACAGGATCCGGCGGCGGCGCGGCGGTCTTCAGAGGGATCCGGTACGTCTGACCGGTCCGTATCAGCGTCGTTCTCAGGCCGTTCGCCTGCATGATCGCGCGCACGGTCGTCCCGTACCGCGTGGCGAGATGGCCGAGCGTCTGGCCTGCCCGGGCGACGTGCGGCACCGAGTAGACCGGCGGCTTCATGATCTTGAGCTCGACGAGCGTGGGGTGGGCCCGCCTGCCGAGCTCCTGCGCCACGGTGTTAAAGAACCGCACGTGGTAGTGCGTGCGGTGGCGGACCACGTGCTTGACGATGGCGTCGCGTGAGCCCTTGACGAACTGAAAGACACGATCGAGCCAGTCTTTGTTCTCGCCGATTTCCAGCGCGTACTTGTAGAGGATCCTCTGGATCCGCGTGTCGAGCAGGACCGTCTCGACATCGGTTCGCACGATCAACGCGCGAACGAGCGCCCAGTTCCGCGCCAGGTCGAGGTTGGCGGCGGTGCCCGGCGTGTACCAGGTGCCTTTCCCGGGCTTGTAGTAGAACCCGAAGTCGACATCACGCCCGGCCTGGTGCGATTGATGGCGCTTGAGCCGCCCGCCGTCACAATTGCTGATATCACCGATAAAGATGGGCGGAGTGTCGGCGAACAACTCGTGGACGGTTTCGACGGCGACCCGGATGGCCTCCATCGTTTCGGACGTGCCCCACGTGATCGCGCCCGGAGCAATCTGCCAGAGCGGCGCCGGCTCGAGCGCAACCGCATTGAGGACGACCCCGCCGCTGACCGTGCCGATCGACAGCGAGCCCAACGCGGACGGATCCTCTTCGATACGTGTCTTCAGGTCCTCGTCGCTCAGACTGAGCAGCGACCCTGGCGTGTTCTCCGTGTCGACAGTCCCGGGGATCTCCGCCGAGGCGTACAGCGATCCTCGCGCCGAGCTGGCGATGCCAAGGGCCAGCGATAACGCCGATGCGAGCCCCACGACGAGGCGAAACCGGGAAGACATACGCGTGGTTTGTGCAATTTCCGACAAAACAACCCCGTAAGTCAAGCGGAAGCTTCACGATGCGTGAAACGTGAAGTCGTCAGGCCAAAAGGCGAAGATGTGACGAAACTCGGTTCGCCCCTCAGAGCGACCAACCGCTGCGGTAGTGATGCTGCACGAATTCGTTCGCGGCCTCGAGGTTGGTGACCCTCATGTTCGGGCCATCCCACAGGAGTTTGCGCCCGGGGAACATGATGGCCACGTTGCCAAGCAGCACGGCTTCCGTAAACGGGCCCGAATAGTCGAAGTTGCTGGTCGGCTTCGTTTTCCCCTTGATGCCATCGACCCAGTTCTGCTCGTGGCTGCCCTGTACGCGCGGAATCGTCTTCTTCGGGCGCTTGTACGCCTTCATCCGGGTCTCAGGAATCAGCCGCGGACTCTCCGAGTACGTCTCGGTGATGAGCTTGCCCTTCTCGCCGACGAAGATGGTGCCGCTCTCGGGCAGCCGGCGATCGATCTCCAGTTCCTCCGGGCGTTCTGGCAGGATCCCGCCGTCGTACCAGTGCAGTCTTACGGCCGGGTACTTCCGCCCGCGCGCCGGGAAGGTGAAGTGCAGGACTGAGGCGGGCGGGTAGCTGTCCTTGTATTCGAGCCGCCGGTTTTCCGAGCCGCCCCCTTCCTTCTTGACCTCGACAACCTGGTAGGCCAGGTGCGCTTCGACGCTCGTCGGGTAGCCGAGCTTCAGAACGCTGTAACACGCGTCCATCACGTGACACGCCATGTCGCCGAGGGACCCAGCGCCGAAGTCGAACCACGAGCGCCAGCTGAACGGGTGGTAGGCTCTGTGGTACGGCCGCATCGGTGCCGGCCCAATCCAGAGGTCCCAGTCCAGCCCTTCGGGAACCGGAGGCGTGTCCGCGGGCCGCGGCATTCCCTGCGGCCAGATGGGCCGGTTGGTCCAGCAGTGCACCTCGTGGACCTTGCCGATGGCACCGTCGTTGATCCATTCCTCGATCAGCCGAACGCCCTCGCCCGAGTGCCCCTGGTTGCCCATCTGTGTGACGACCTTGTACCGGCGGGCCGCTTCGGTCAGGGCACGCGCTTCCGACACGGTTCGGCTGAGCGGCTTCTGCACGTACACGTGCTTGCCGAGCTGCATGGCGGCCATGGCGACGACGGTGTGGTTGTGATCCGGCGTCGCGACAATGACGCCGTCGATGTCCTTCTGCTTTTCGAGCATGACGCGGAAGTCGCGGTAGCGGACCGCCTTCGGGCACAACTCGGCAAGCTTCGACTGCGCAAGTTTCGTCTGCGCCGCCTGGCTCTCGTCGACATCGCAGAGCGCGACGATGTTGTTCTGCTTGGCGCACTCCCTGACGTTGCTGGTACCCATGCCGTTCACGTAGCCGACCGCGGCGATGTTCACGGTATCGCTCGGCGCCTGGTAGCGCGGCCCTCCCAGCACGCGCCGCGGGACGATCATGACGCCGGCGGCGGCGGCTACGCTCCCGACAAACGTGCGACGCGACAGTTCTACGCGGTCTGTGTTCTGCTCGTCCATGATGGCCTCTCCAGTTCGGTTGGCGCTCGTGTAGCCACAACATCTTAGCCGGTGAGGCCGGTTCGCGGATGAGGAATGTGGGGCAGAAGAGCGGGAGGCGGGGGAGGTCGCGGAGCGGCCGGGGGCGCGGCGGTTGCGGCGGGCGTCAGCGTGACGTGCGTCGGCGCTCACGCCAGATATGGCAGAGAGCGGGGATGGCACGGAGGTAGTCCGTCGCGCGGAGTTTCGAGCCTGCTTTGTGATGCCACACCGGCACGGCCAGCTCGTAGATGCGCGCGCGGCGCGGCGGTGCGCCCGCCTCGACCGGCTGGGCGAGGTAGCGCGCGAGCAGCTCAACGTCGAAGATCCAGCGATCGCGGAACGGCGCCGCGAAGATCGCGGCGACAGCGTCGTTGACGCGGAACACCTTGGCCCCGCACTGGGTGTCGTACACCGGCAGCTCGAGGGCGAGCGACACGGCGGTGGCGAACGCGCGGCCGAGGTAGTGGCGCAAGGCGTGGCGGCGGATATCCCGTCCCATCAGCATGACCCTGGAGCCGAGGATGACCTCCATCTCCGGCCGCCGGGCGGCCAGCGCCAGGAAGTCGTCGACGGCGGCGAGCGGGGTCGCGAGATCCGCGTCCCAGAAGCCGACGAGAACGACCTGACGCCGGATCCCTTCGAGGATGCCCACGCGCACCGCTTCCGCCTTGCCCTGCCGTGAAGGCAGGCGCACGAGGCTGACTGCCGCCGGTGCGGCCTGCTGGATCCGCGCGATCACCGCGGCGGTCGCGTCGGTGCTCCCGTCATCGACGAACAGCAGGGACACCGAGGGGTGGGCCGAGGCGAACGCGACAAAGGCCTCCGGATCGAGGCGCGCGGCCTCGTTGTGACAGGGCACAACCAGCACCAGCGGGGTCACGTCTTGAACCATCAGATTATTCAAGCCTCTGGCACCGCGACCGAACGCCCGGGCATCGTGTCTTCACCGCCCTTGTATACCACGCCGCCGCCTTCTGCTGCAGACTGTCGTTGTAGAATCGTTCGGCCGCACCATGCCGTTGCCGGGGTGTCAGAGGCTTGAATTATCTGTTGAATCAAGATGTGACCCCCGGACACGTACGGCACAGGTGTGACGAAGATTCACGGTACTCGGGACGTGAGTTCCTTTGAAATCAGCAAGTTACCCCACGGATCCAGTCTTGCACCTGTCGCGGGCATGAAGCTGAAGTACCTGATCGCTCTCGTCCTCACCCTCGTCATCACGATGCTGCTGTGGCTGCTCCTGCCCGCACAAGCGCTCGCCAGCGGTCAGGAGACGGCCTCCAACGTCAACTCGCGCTACGACGTCGAAGCGGTGTCCGTCACCGGAGTCCCGGATGCCGAGCTCAGCCAGGCCCTGCGCGGCGACATGCAGCGGATGGTCGGCTCGAAGTACGACCAGAGCCGTGCGGATGAGCTCGCCGGGAGGCTGCGGTCGGAACTCCACGGGTACCGGGTGACGGTGAAGGTCCTGCGGGGCAACGAGCCCGACCGCGTCCGGGTCGAGTATCATGCGCAGCGGAAAGAATCCAACGCGGGCCTCTTCTTTCCGCAGTTCATCTACCACTCCCGCGAGAAGTTCAGCGGCGCCGTCCGCTTCGGCCTTGAGACCCACCACAACGTCGTGTCGGCCGGCTTTGCCAACAGTTCGGACGAGCTTCTGGAACGAAGCGCCGGCTACACGCTGTCGTACGAACACCGGCGGGTCGGCACCGACATCGTGCAGTTGAAGATCGAGTTCGGTCGGTACTACCAGACATTCAATGATGCGATCGTCGCGGCGGCGAGCGCCTCACCCGATGCGCCGGACATCTACCGCAGGAGGCAGCACTTCGCGCCGGCCGTGATGATCGTCCCGCGCCGTGACCTGACGTTCAGAGCCGGCCTCAGCTTCCAGGACCTCGGGATCAGGACTCCCGTCGATCGCACGGTGACGGCGTACGCGTTCACCTCCGGGATTCACTTCAACCGCACGATCGACGGCGAGAACGGCATGACGCACGCAGTCGTCGCCGACTACGACCTGCGGGCCGCCAGCCGAGCCCTCGACAGCGATCTTGTCTACACGCGGCACCTAGCGACGGCGGACTACGCGCTCTCGCAGGACCGCCACCGGTTCGGCGCCCATGCCCGTTTCGGCTACATCAACGGCCGCGCACCGCTCTTCGAGCGGCTCTCGCTGGGGTCGACATTGTTGCTCCGAGGTTGGGACAAGTTCGACGTCGCGCCGCTCGGGGGGGCGAAGCTCGCCTACGGGTCGCTCGAGTACCGCTATCGCCCGTTCCGGGTGTTTTACGACGTGGGAGCCGTGTGGGACCGCGACGAGGGGGCTTCTGCGCGCCACGCGATCGGCATCGGCCTGGTGTCCCGCCAGGGGTTCTTCGTGTCCGTCGGCTTCCCGGTGCGCCTGCACGAAGTCAAGCCGATGGTGATGTTCGGCATCCACCGCGAGCTGCCATGAGAGAGCGGTGGCGCCGGCGCGTGCTGGCAGGCGTGATCGCGGCGGTCGTCCTGGCCGCATTTGTGTCGTCGGAGCCCGGGCCGCTGGTGGTGGAGCGCCAGGGCGACCGGCTTCGGCTGTCGGCCCCCGGCCTGCACTTCCTCGACGGCGCGCCGCTCGATCAGCTTCGCAACGGCGTCCCGGTCACCTTCGTGTTTTCGGTGACGGCCGGCGCAGATGGCAGCCTTGCGAAGCGGCTTCTCCTGGACGAGACGTTCACCGTGAGTTACGACCTGTGGGAAGAGCGGTTCGCGGTCGTGCGGAACAGCCAGCCGGCTCAGCCGGCATCGCACCTGGTTGCCGCTGCGGCCGAGAGCTGGTGCCTCGACGCGCTTCGCGTGCCGGTGTCGGCGCTGCCGGCGGAGAAAACCTTCGTGATACAGTTGGACTGCCTCGTTCCCGAGGCAGCCGCCGGGCGCGACGACGGGCGTTCCGGACTCACGCTTGCGGCCTTGCTGGACGTGCTCAGCCGGCGCGGGCGCACATCCGAACCCCGCTGGCAGGCGCGGTCCGCTCCGCTGCGTCTGGCCGACTTGCAGGATTCGGTGCGCTGAGCCGGAGGGGAACGGACCACGCAGCGGCCGCGGCAAGGCGCACCAGCCGCCGGCGCTCAGTCGCCGGCCGGACCCTTGAGATGGGCGTGCGACGCCTGCGCCACAAACTCGTTCTTGTCTTTCTGGCGGCCACCCTGCTGCCGCTCGGCGCGGTGCTCTGGATGGGCTCCGCGCTCATGCAGCGGAGCCTGGCCTTCGTCTCGACCGGCGATGCGGTCCGCCTGGCTGCGTCGCTCGAGTACGTGGCCCGCGAGTACTACCAGCAGGCGCGCGATCGCCTCAAGGCCGACGCGATCTCCGCCGCAATCGAGCCGCAACGCCTTGCGGCCGCCGCACGATCGGCGTGGCCCGCCTGGGTCCTCCAGTTCTCGGAGAGCACCGAGGCCGAGCGATTCGTCCTGTCGGAACCGTCCGGCGACCGGCTGCACTACCTGGTGCGGCGCGGAGATGACGTCTGGCTCTACACGAGAGATCTTCAGGGCGTGCGCATGAACGAGCTGGCCCGCGAGCTGCAGCAGGCGCGGTCCCACCAGGGGGACCTGGACCGGCGCGACCTGACGCGCGGCTTCACGATGGCGCTCGCGCTTGCTGGTGCCCTCGTGTGGCTGCTCTCGCTGGCCGGTGTCGTGTATATGGCCAACCGCATCAGCCGGCCCATCGACCAGTTGACGGCCGGCCTGCACCGGCTGGCGGCCGGCGATTTCGAGACGCGCCTCGAGCCGGCACACGATGAGGTGGGACTGGCCGTCCAGGCCTTCAACGACACGGCGGCCGAGCTCCGCCAGAACCGCGAACGCCTCGTGTACCTCACCCAGGTGGCGAGCTGGCAGATGCTGGCGCGCAAGATGGCGCACGAGCTGAAGAACTCGCTGACGCCGATCCGCCTGACCGTTGAGGAGATCCTCGCGCGCCAGCCCTCGCCGGATCGGCTCTTTCTGGAGCAGGCCGCTCAGATCGTCGCCGATGAGGTGAGCAGCCTCGAACGCCGCGTGCGCGCCTTCTCGGAGTTCGCGGCCGAACCACCCGTCAAGCCCGAGGCGCTCGACCTCAACCGGGTGCTCGACGAGCGCATCCACTTCCTGCAGGTGGCGCACCCCGACGTCACCTACACGATGGAGGCGGACCCGGGGCTCTCGCCGGCGTGGGCGGATGCCGACCAGGTGAAGGGCATCCTGACCAACCTGCTGGAGAACGCCGCCGAGGCTGCCGGGCCCGGAGGCACCGTGTTGGGGACAACCGGCGTGCGGGACGGCAAGGCGGCCGTGGAGGTGCACGACTCGGGGCCGGGCTTGAGCCTCGAAGCGCGGAGCATGTTGTTCGAGCCGACGATTTCGTTCAAGAAACACGGGATGGGGCTGGGCCTGGCGATCTCGCGACGGCATGCGCTACTCTCCGGCGGCGAACTGCAGGTGGCCGAAGGCCGGCTGGGGGGCGCGGCGTTCCGGCTGCTGCTGCCCTTGACCCCACAACGCTGAGCCATGAGCGCGAAGACCATCCTGATCGTCGATGACGAGGTGAACATCGGCGCCTCGCTGCGCCTGGTCCTGGAGGGCGCCGGGTACGCCGCGCCGATCTGCAGATCGGCAGCGGACTTCCGGGCGCACCCGTTACGATGGCGCGCGGACGGCTACCTGCTCGACGTCCGGCTGCCGGACGGAAACGGCCTCGATCTGCTCCACCAGGTACGGCAGAAGAACCCGCTCGCACCGGTGGTCATGATCTCCGGGCACGCGACCATCGCCGACGCCGTGGCCGCAACGCGTGCCGGGGCCTTTGATTTCCTCGAAAAACCCCTGGGCCGCGACCGGGTACTGCTGGTTCTCACAAACGCGCTGGAGCGATCCGCTCTGGAACAGGAGAACGAGCGGCTTCGTGAGCTGGTGGGTGAGGCGCCGCGCATGATCGGGTCGAGCCCGGTGTTCGTGCGCGTGCTCGAGCAGGCGACGCAGGTGGCGCGCTCGGATGCGCGCGTGCTGCTCACGGGGGAGTCGGGGACGGGCAAGGAGCTGCTGGCCGCGCACATGCACCGCCAGAGCCCGTTCGCCTCAGGGCCGTTCGTCAAGGTCAACTGCGCCGCTATTCCGGTGGACCTGCTGGAAAGCGAGCTGTTCGGCCACGAGAAGGGCGCCTTCACGGGCGCCACCTCGAGCCGGCGCGGCAAGTTCGAGCTGGCCGACGGCGGCACGATCCTGCTGGACGAGGTGCGCGATCTGCACGAGTCGTCTCAGGCCAAGCTGCTGCGCGTGCTGCAGGACGGGGAGTTCCAGCGGGTCGGTGGCGAGGAGACGTTGTCGGTCACGGTCCGGGTCATCTCGGCCACGAACCAGGACCTGGCGGCGCTCGTTTCCGAGCGCAAGTTCCGGGAGGACCTGTACTACCGCTTGAGTGTCGTGCCGATCCGCGTGCCGCCGCTCCGCGAGCGGCCCGAGGACATCCGTCCTCTGGCTGAGTACTTCGTCGAGGAGTTCTGCCGCCGGAACAACTTCAGGCCCAAGCGGATGCTTGACGAGGTCTTCGAGGTGCTGCGCGCGTACCGGTGGCCCGGCAACATCCGCGAGCTGCGCAACGTGGTTGAGCGGATGGCGATTCTCGCCGCCGACCCGATCACCGCGGAAGCGGTGCCGCTCGAGATCCGTCTTCCTCGTGAGGTCGGCGTGCCCTCCACGCTCGAGGAGACGCGGGCGCAGGCCGAGCGCGAGGTGATTCGCCGGGCGCTGGCCGATGCGGACGGGAACGTGGCGGCTGCTGCGCGCGCCCTCGGCATCGAGCGCACGCGCCTCCACAAGCGCATCCGCGCGCTTGGCCTGGAGAAGTGAAGGTCTCGGGTCTCACGTCGCACGCACGCCTCGCAGCCGATCCGCGTCCACTCTGTTGACATAACTTTCATAAAATCAGTTACTTACAGGGAGTCGTCAAAGGAGAAGATTATTGTTGACGCTGTATTAATAAACTAATACACTATTAAACTAGATGATGACGTTCGAGACGAAGCGGTCTCACTTCGCGTTCAGCTTGGACCTGAGGAGCGGCGTCCCGGTATACCGCCAGATCATCGACCAGATCCTGGGCGCCATCGCCTCCAGCCGGCTGAGAGGCGGCGATCAGTTGCCGACCGTGCGCCAGCTGGCAGTCGATCTCTCGATCAACCCGAACACCGTCGTCCGGGCGTACCGCGAACTCGAGATCCGCGGGGTTCTCACGACGCAGCAGGGGATTGGCACGTTCATCACGGCGCAGGGTGTTCAGCCCGACGAGGCCGAGCGCCAGCGCAGACTGAGCCAGTTGGTCGGCGAGTTCATGGCGCGCGCCGGCGCTGCGGGTTTCACTGCCGACGATGTCGTCGGCCGCATCGGGGAGTTCCTGGCCGGGCAGGGGAGGCCATCATGAGCGTCGTACCGGACATGTTCTCAACGAAGTCGATGGGCGGATCGCAGCGGGTGAGCCGGATCGGCGGCGCGCTGTTCGTGGTCTGCGCGGGCGGGGGCGCGGCGGCGAGCGCCCTCACTGGTCATCCCGCCGGCCTCATCGCGGGCCTAGTGGCGGCCTTGTACCTGGCCTTCGCGATCAAGATCGCGGACCAGTGGGAGAAGGCGGTCGTTCTTCGACTCGGGCGATACCACGGGCTGCGGGGCCCGGGCGCCTTCGTCATCATTCCGCTGGTCGACGCCGTGAGCGGATTCGTTGATCAGCGCGTGCGCGTCACCGACGTTCGGGCGGAGACCGCACTGACCAAGGACACGGTTCCCGTCAACGTCGATGCGATCGTGTTCTGGGTCGTCTGGAACGTCGAAAAGGCCATCCTTGAGGTCGAGAACTTCAACCAGGCCATCGTGCTCAGCGCGCAGACCGCGCTGCGTGAGTCGATTGGCCGCCACGAGTTGTCGCAGATGATCACCGAGCGCGAGACGCTCGGCCGGGAGCTGCAGCGGATCCTCGACGAGAAGACGGGGCCGTGGGGCATCACCGTGCAGTCAGTCGAGATTCGGGATGTCAACATCCCGAAGGAACTGGAAGATGCAATGTCCCGGCGTGCGCAGGCGGAGCGCGAACGGCAGGCGCGCATCATCCTGGGGACCGCGGAAACCGAGATCTCCGACAAGTTCGCCCAGGCCGCCCAGGTCTACCACGACAACCCCATTGCCCTGCACCTGCGGGCGATGAACATGCTCTACGAGGCGATCAAGGAGAAGGGATCGATGGTCATCGTCCCTTCGTCGGCGGTCGAGACGATGGGACTCGGGGGGACGCTGGCAACAGCGGCGCTGGCCGGGACGCCGAAGGCGTAGGTTCCCGGGCTCCTCGTACAACCTCAACGCGTCATTGGACTGAGAGGACGTGACGGGGCTCTCGCTCTTGCCGCAGCATCGCGTCGCGAGCCAGATGACATGACTGGCGGCCGGTCCTTGTTCTCGGCGGCGTTTCGCGGCCTGCCCGCTGAACTGCGGCTGTCGGCCCGCTGTCTCGTCCGCCGACCGCTCTTCGCGGCGAGCGCAGCGGCCACGCTCACCATCGCCGTCGGCTTCAACGTGGCCGTCTTTTCGCTGCTCAACGCCATCTGGCTGCGGCCACCAGCCGTTCGGGATCCGTCTCGGTTGGTACTCCTTTACCAGCAACTGGATTCGCCAAGCAGGGATGCCCTCTCTGAGGTCTTCAGGTACAGCGAGGTCGGACGGTTGACTGAGGTGTCGGCCTTGACAGGTGTCGCCGTCGAACTGGCCGCGGGAGGGCTCACGGGGGAGTTCAATCCGCGGCTGGCGCTCGGGGACACCCAGCTTCATGCCGTGGGTGTCTCACCCGATTACTTCGAGGTTGTCGGCGTTCGCATCAAGGGCAGGTCCTTCTCTCAGGAAGACGACCGCCAAGGCGCTGCACCAGTCGCGGTGATCAGCGAGGCCATCTGGCGACGTGAGTTTGGCGGACAAGAGTCAATCATCGGACGGCAGGTGGCGTTCGGTTCCAGCTCGGTCGTCGTGGTCGGCGTGGCGCTCGAACGCTTTGCCGGCCCGTTGATGGATCAGCCGGCGGACCTCTGGCTGCCCATGGCCATGGTGCCGCGGTTCGCGCCCATCGGAAGGTACGACGTCCTTCCGATCGCGCCGGTCCGCGTCTACGGCCGCATCCGCAATGACGCGACGATCAGTCAGGCTGAGACGATGCTGGGCACGATGCTCGGGCGACGGGTCAAAGGGATTCCTTTGGCCGACGCGTCCTATTCTCTTCGCGTGCAGGGCGAGGTGGCCAGGGACCGCCGCCTCGTGGGTCTGCTGTTCGCGAGCGTGACGTTGGTCTTGGTCCTCGGCTGCGTCAACCTGGCCACCCTCTTCCTCGCCAGAGCCGAAGAGCGCAAGCACGAGGTGGCCATGCGGGTGGTCGTCGGCGCGTCGAGGATCGGACTGGCGCGGCTGCTCCTGACCGAGGCGGCGGTCCTTTGCCTCGCGAGCTTCCTCGGCGCGCTCGCCGTGGCTCCTGCGTCAGTCGGGATCGTGCGCGGCTTCGCGTTGCCCTCCGGCCTTCCCCTTGCGAGTCTCGACTGGGGACTCGACTGGCGGGTGATTGGCTTTGCCGGTCTGGCGAGTGTCGCGACCGGCATGGTCGCCGCCGTCGGTCCAGCGATGAGCCTGGCGAGGGCGGACCTCGCGCAGCTGCTCATCTCCACGACCGGCTCGGGTCGTGTGTTCAGAAGGAGCGGACGCCTGCTGCTGGCAGCGCAGGCCGCGCTGTCGGTGGTGCTGCTCGTCCAAGCGCTGATGCTCGTTCGCAGCGTGCACCACGCCATGACGACGGACCTCGGGTTCGATGCCGATCGAACCATCGGTGTGTTGCTGCAGCCCGCCCTCTCTCAGTATGCAGATGCCAGCGGCGAGGTGGACCTCGAGAGGAGGCGTCAGGACGTCGAGGAGGCCTTGCGCCGGCTCAGGGCCCTGCCGGGTGTGGTGGACGCCACCACCGGTCCTCTCCCACTGCGGGAGCCGCGCGTCGGGCCGGGGCAGCAAGCGACCGCAGAAGGCGCACTGCTCCCGGTGCGCCTCCGGGTGGACAACGTCGGGGCCCACTATCTCCGCACATCTGGGATCACCCTGCTGGCTGGCCGGGACATCGCAGATCTCGACCTCGTCACTGGCACCGCCACGGTTGTGGTGGTCAGCCAAGGAGCCGCGAGTCGCCTGTGGCCGAATCAGTCTGCCGTGGGCAAGCGACTGTCAATCTGCGGCAAGGAGGGTACCGAGGTGGTCGGTGTGGTGACGGATGCTGTGCGCTACGGACTTCGCGACACACTGCGTCCGGTGGTCTACTGCCCGGCCCCGGTGTCCGCGGATCTGGCGCGGCCGATGTTCCAGCTGATCATCAGGTCGTCCGGTGACGCCGATCAGACAGTTGGCGCCGTCAGTCGCGTCTTCCGCGAGCTGTTCCCCTCGGCTTCTCAGCTTTCAGTCTCCACCGCCCGGGCGCGAGCCGCACGGGAGATGGCGAGGGAGAGGTTTGGCGCGACGTTGTTCGGGTGCTTTGGGGTCGCGGCCCTCATCATCAGCCTCCTGGGAGCGTACGGGCTGGTCGCGTACCTCACGGCTCAGAGGGTTCGGCAGTCTGCAATCCGCCTCGCGCTGGGGGCGACATCGCGGAGGCTGTTCAGCGACGTCGTGGTTCAGTCCCTGCTACCGGTGGCTGTAGGTACCGCGCTCGGACTGTGGGGCGCGTGGCTCCTTGCGGGGTCGATCCGGGTCTACCTCTTCGGTGTTGATCGCCTGGATCCGGTGTCGTTGGCGCTCGTGGCGGGGATCCAGCTCCTGGCGGCCGCGGCAGCGATTGCCGTCGGTGCACGCCGGCTCGGAAGGGTCGAAGCCGCAGCGTTACTCCGGCGAGACACATGATGGCGTAGGAACAGAGGCTGCTGCTGACTCGCGGTGAAGCCACGGCGAAGCCTCCACTCTGGTGCTCGAGGAACTGCCGGGAGGTTCCCCGTACCCCCGCGCCTGCTCACGGCAGCGTGAGCTCGATAGCAAGTTCCGCGCTGCTCAGGACTCGGATGCGGTGCCGTGCGAGCGAGGCGAAATGGCGCCCGTTGTCCGTCACCACCGTCCGGGCGCCGGCCAGCCTGGCGATCTCGGCGATGTGGGCATCGCAGATGCGGCCGCCCGTCACGCGGTCACTCGCGGCGTCAGCGAGGAACCGGAGTCGCGACTCGCGGGGGAGGTCGTGCACCTGGAAGCGGACTAGGATCTCCTCGTCGATGAGCCTCCTGGCCAGCTCCGGCTCGAGTCGAAGCCCCGCCGGCAGCCGTGTGGCCACCGAGTAGAACTCCAGGCAGCAGTGCCAGGCCGTCAGCGGCTGTGGCACGGCGCCGCGCGCGCAATCGTCGAGAATGCGTTGCGCTGGCAGCGACACATCGCCCATCTCGACCAGCCCGGCGAGCAGAATTGACGTGTCGAAGAACACGGGACCCGCTACGGCCACCGGCTGCGCTCCTCCTCGATGAGCGCGGCGACATCCACAGCCGGAAGGTCCTCCGGCGGGACGGTCGGCCGGGCGACAAGCCGGCCGTGCCGGGTCACGAGCTGCGGCGGCGACGCGGTTGGAGAAAGCCTAACGCCGCCGTCCTCAACTGACAGATCAAGGCGAGTTCCAGGCCGAAGCCCGAGTCGCTCCCGAACGGGTGCCGGGATGACCACGCGGCCTGCCCGATCAATGGTAACAGTCATGCCATCAGTCTACCATACGCATGGTGCGTCGGGCGCGTCGGTACATCTTCGTGCTCGCTTGCGGACGTCGCTGGTAGCAAGGCCGATTGGGCCATCACGGCAGGTAGATCAGGATGAGGCCGGTGCGGCCGCGCTGTCCACCAGCAGAAGCGCGCGATCCCGGCGGACGCGGCCTGCCGGGATGGCCGGATCGCCCGCCACCAGCCGAGCCACCGCCGGCCCCTTGTCTCGCCCCACCACGACCCACAGGATGCGGCGCGCGCGGTTGATGGCTTCGAGCGTCATCGTCATCCGCCGAGTGCCCTTGTAGAACCCGGTCAGAGCGACGTCGGTCCCAGAGATGGACAGCACGGCGTCGCCAGGCACGAGCGACGCGGTGTGACCGTCCGTTCCCAGACCGAGGTGGATGAGATCGAGAACAGGCGGCACTCCTGCAAGAGTCCCGAGCGTCGCTGCGTACCGCCGGGCAGCGGCTTCGAGATCCGCGTCTTCGACGGGCATGGCGTGCACATGGTCCGCGATGAGCGGTACGCGCGAGACCAGGTTGGCGACAAGCTCGCGGGAATTGCGGTCGGGATCGTCCGCTGGCACGATCCGCTCGTCCACCTGGAACAGGTGCACGTGCGGCCACGGCACGGCTTTACCCGACAGTGCGCCGAACAGACGCCGAGGGGTCGCACCGCCACTCACCGCCAGCGTGAAGCAGCCCCGTGCGGCAACGGCTGAGCGCGCCTGCTCGGCGATGGCCTCCGCCGCGCGCCGTGCAACTGCCTCTGCGTCGGGCAGGACTTCAACCGTCACCTGGCGGTCTCCTCCGTGCAGGTTCGCGCGCCTGGACCCTTCGCTCCAGGTGGGGGAGGCGCTGCGCACCCAGCCGGCAGCTCCCACCGATCGGGGGCAATGAGGGCGTCAGCCTCGGGAGGGCCCCACGTGCCGCGCTCGTATTCGAGGACCGGCGAGGCCGCCTTGATTGCCGGGTCAACGATGCGCCAGGCTTCTTCAACGTAGTCGCGCCGGGCGAAGCGGAACGGCTCGCCGCGCATCGCATCCCCGAGCAGTTGCGCGTACGGATCGGCATCCTCTGGGGCCGACTCGTGAGCGACGAGCAGCTCGACTTCCTCCCCGACGAGCGGCTCGCCCGCACGCTTGACGGTGGCGCCGATGGCGATCGTCATGTCAGGCGCGAGCCGGAAGCGGAAGTAGTTGGCGGGTGGCGCCGCCAGATAGACAGGCGGCGGCCGGTGCAGTCGCACGAACACCTCCGTGCAGTTCGCCGGGAGGTGCTTTCCGACGCGCACGAAGAACGGCACGCCGTGCCAGCGCCACGACTCCACCGAGAACCGCAGTGCCGCGAACGTCTCGATCGTGGAGTCGGCCGCGACGCCGGCCTCGCTGCGGTACCCCCGGAACTGCCCGCGCACCACGTCCTCCGTCCTGAGCGGCGGGATCGCCTTGAGCACCTTGACCTTCTCGTCGCGAATCGTTTCGTTGTCGGAGGTGCGCGGCGGCGGCTCCATCGCCACGTTGGTCAGCACCTGCAGCAGGTGGTTCTGGACCACGTCGCGGATCGCCCCCGCCTCCTCGTAGAACGCGCCGCGGCCCTGGACGCCGAAGTTCTCGGCCATGGTGATCTGCACTGACGCGACGTAGTTCCGGTTCCAGATCGGCTCGAGGAACGCGTTCGAGAAGCGGAAGAACACGAGGTTCTGCACCGCGTTCTTGCCGAGGTAGTGATCGATGCGGAAGATGTCACGCTCGCTGAATGCCGAGAGCAGGACGCCGTTCAGGGCCTGCGCGGATGCCAGGTCGCGGCCGAACGGCTTTTCGACGATGACGCGAGCGCCCTGCGCGCAGCCCGAACCGGCCAGTTGGCCGACGACGCCGGGAAACGCGCTGGGCGGGATCGCGAGATAGTGGATCGGGTGTGCAGCCGTTCCCAGTTCCCGGCGCAGCGCCGTGAACGTGGCGGGGTCGCCGTAGTCGCCGCCCACGTAGCGCAGCAGCGCGCACAGGCGCGCGAACGCGTCGGGGTCGACGCCACCGTGGGCCTCGAGGCTCTGGCGGGCCCGCGCCCGCAGCCTGGCCAGGTCAAACCCGCCTCGCGAGACCCCGATGATCGGAACGTCGAGTCTGCCGGAGCGGACCAGGCGCTGCAGTGCCGGGAAGATCTTCTTGAAGACGAGATCGCCTGTCGCTCCGAAGAACACGAGTGCGTCCGATGTCACGGTGTTCATAGCCGTCACTCACAAACTCCGCGCGTCCGCGCTTGTCGCCAGAGCGGCGATACGCAGCCGGGCCGTGGTCAGAGTAGCACGTGAGGCTCGTCTTCGTCCGGTGCCCGGCGACAGTCCATGGGCCAGCGCCAACTCGCTGAAGCACCTCAGCGTGGGGCTTGGCGGCACGCCCCCGAGCCGGACGGTTCGGTGGGCAACATCCTGCCGCGGAAGACGACGGACGAGGATAGACTGATGGCTCGCCGCTCCGGCGACCGCATATGACATCCCGCCGGGTCCTCGTTGCCGCCTGCGCCGTCCAGCTGCTGCTCGCGCTGTCGTGTCTTCCGATCAAGACCGGCCGCGGGGCGCCGCCCGATCGCCTCGAGGACGCCGAGTTCTGGCGGCTGCATGCCGGGTTGTCAGAGCCGGCGGGCACGTTCCGGTCCGACAACCTCGTCTCCAACGAGCGCGGCCTTCCCGAGGTGCTGCCTGAAGTCGCCCGGCGCGCGTCTGCGAGCGCAGCCTACATCGGCGTCGGACCCGAGCAGAACTTCTCCTACATCTCGGCGCTGGAGCCTCGCGTGGCCTTCATCGTGGACATCCGGCGCGACAACGCGATGCTCCACCTGCTCTACAAGGCGCTCTTCGAGCTGTCAACGACCAGGGCCGAGTTCCTGTCGCGACTGTTCTCGAGACCGCTCTCGAAGCACCTTCGAGCGGAGTCCAGCGCGAACGACCTGCTGGAAGCCGCGACGGTCGGGAGGCCGAACCGCGAGTTGTTCGCGGCGAACCTCGAGGGGGTGCGCGCGGAGTTGAGCGGACGGCATCGCTGGCCGGTGAACGACGACGATTTCGCCGCGATCGCGAGAATCTACGAGGCGTTTTTCGTGGCCGGCCCCGGTATCAGCTACTCGTTCGGTTCGCCCCGCGGGGGCCAGTCCTTCCCGACATATGCGGAGTTGATGACGGCCGGTGACGCGCGGACCGGGAGCTACCTGGCCAGCGAAGAGGCCTACCGGAGGGTTCGCGAGCTCCAACTCCGAAATCTCGTCGTGCCGGTCGTCGGCGACTTCTCGGGCAGCAGGACGCTCGCCGGCGTTGGAGCGTTTCTGCGCGCGCGCGGCTTGACGGTTGCAGTCTTCTACGCCTCGAACGTCGAGATGTACTTGTTCAGGGGTGAAAGCTGGAAGCAGTTCTACAGCAACGTGTCGTCGCTTCCGATCGACAGCCGGAGCATCCTGGTGCGGTCCGTCTTCTCGGGCTTCAGTCGCGGCTTCTTTGGCGGCGGCTTCAGCACGCCGGGTAGCGGCTCCGGCCCGGCCGGCGCCGGGCCGGGCATACAGGGCGGCGGGTCTTCCGGCGTGCTGTGGACCGATCCGATCGAGTCGCTGCTCGCCGATGTCGCCCGCGGCGACGTGTCGACCTACGGGGAGCTGCTCGCGAGGATGCGGTAACGGCCGGGGGGCGCCCGGCCGTTTGCCGCGCCGACGGTTCTCCGCCAAGGCGATGGCCTCAGGATGAGCACGTTACGTATAGTCGGCTGAACAGCGGAGATGTCTTACTCAGTGCAGACACGTCCCAACGACGCACGCGCTGCCGTTCCGGATCGGCTACATCCTGCAGGCGACCGGGAGCTTCGCCGGTGCGCTGATGTTCGTCGGTCTGAACGCCGCCGCGGCGCTCTTGTCGATGCTGCTTCTGGTCGGCGACATTCGCCGTGTGGAACTGAAGAAGTGTCTGCTGCCAGCTACGGGCGACCGCGCGAGAAGCGCTTAGAGAAACTGACATGAACACCAGGTCTGGCGCTGCTGGCAAGCCTCTCCGCATCACGCTGCACAGCCGTGACAACGTTGCGATTGTCGTCAACGCCGGCGGTCTTCCCGCAGGCACAACCTTCGACGACGGCCTCACGCTCGCAGACGATGTGCCGCAGGGTCATAAGGTGGCGACTTGCGACATCGGCGAGGGCGATGCCGTCGTTCGATACGGCGAGACCATCGGGCGCGCCGTCAAGCCGGTGCGGCGAGGTGCGCGGGTCGACGAGCGGGTCATTGCGCTCCCCGAGGCGCCGTCGCTGGACCGCCTGCCGCTCGCGACCCGTGTGCCGCCGGCCCAGCCTCCTCTCGAGGGGCACACGTTCCAGGGCTACCGCAACGAGGACGGGTCCGTGGGAACACGCAACATCCTCGCCGTCTCGACGAGCGTCCAGTGCGTGGCCGGCGTTGTCGGCTTCGTCGTCCCGATCATTAGGGAGCGGCTGCTGCCGAAGTACCCGCACGTGGACGACGTGATCGGCCTCACCCACTCCTTCGGCTGCGGATTCGCCGCCGACGCGCCGGCAGCGGCGGTGCCGATCCGGACGCTGCAGAACCTGGCGCGGAACCCGAACTTCGGCGGGGAGGTGCTCATTGTGGGGCTTGGCTGCGAGAAGCTGCAGCCGGCTGACCTGACGCCGAACCTGTCAGTCGCCGCAGCCGAGGCAAACATCCTGAGGCTGCAGGACGAGCGGTTCACGGGCTTCCGGGCGATGGTCGACGGCATCCTCGAGCTGGCTGAGAACAGGCTGATAGTTCTGAACCGCCGTCGCCGCGAAACATGCCCGGCCTCCGACCTGGTTGTCGGCGTTCAGTGCGGCGGCTCCGATGCCTTCTCGGGTGTGACGGCAAACCCCGCCGTGGGCTTTGCCTCCGATTTGCTGGTGCGCGCCGGTGCGACGGTGATGTTCTCGGAGGTCACCGAGGTTCGCGACGCGATCCACCTGCTGACGCCGAGAGCCGCCAACGAGGAGGTCGCCCGCGCCCTGGTCCGGGAGATGAGGTGGTACGACCGGTACCTTGCGGCCGGCGAGACCGATCGCAGCGCCAACCCCACGCCCGGCAACAAAGCCGGCGGGCTGGCGAATGTGGTGGAGAAGGCGCTGGGTTCTGCGATCAAGTCGGGCACGAGCCCGATTTCCGCCGTGCTGCGGCCCGGCGAGAGGGCCACGACCAAGGGCTTGATCTTCGCGGCAACGCCGGCGAGCGATTTTGTCTGCGGCACGCTGCAGCTGGCAGCGGGCATGACGCTGCAGGTGTTCACGACGGGCCGCGGCACGCCCTATGGCCTCGCGGCCGCGCCGGTCATCAAGGTGGCAACGCGCAGCGATCTCGCTGCCCGCTGGCACGACCTGATCGACCTGGACGCCGGCCGCATCGCCACCGGCGAGGCGACGGTGGAGGAGGTCGGCTGGGAACTCTTCCGGATGATTCTCGAGGTCGCCTCCGGTGTAAGGAAGCCGTGGGCGGATCGCTGGAGACTGCAGAACGACCTGGTCCTCTTCAACCCGGCGCCGGTGACCTGACCCCTTCAGCGCTTGCCGATGTAGATCTTCTTCTCGATCACCCCGCCGCGCGTGGAGGAGTACCGCAGCGTGCAATCGGTGCCGGCAATGCCGTTGAGGCGGATCTTGAAGGTCACCGCCTTTGTTTCGTTGCCGCCGATCCGATCGATGGTGACGCTCGGCCGGTTCTGCGGCTCGACGATGATCACTTTGTCCTTGCTGGTGTCGAGCTGGGGAGCCTGACCGCGCTCGCCGCCGGGGCCCGCACCACGTCCGCCGCCGGCTGGTGCCTCGCCTCGACCGCCGCCGGCGGGCTCGGGCATCTCGCCCCGCCCGCCGCGCCCGCCACGTCCCCCCATGCTCTGCACCGAGGTCATCCCATCCGGAAAGACCATCGTCAGGGTGTCCGGGCGCACGATCTTGACGAGCTGGGCCTGCCGCAGGGCAGTTGGGATAAAGCCCTGATTCTGGAGCGAGACCTCCACCGTGTAGTCGTTCCCCGCGGAGGTGATCTTCGGATCCGCCATGACCACGCTGGGCAGGCTCGCGGCCAGCATGAGGTTGAAGCGAGCCTCCTTCTCGGCCCAGATCTCGAGCAGTTCCGGCGGCGGGTTCTGGCTCCAGAACTTGGGGTTCCAGCCGCCGACCTCGGCTTCGCCGTACTGCGGGTGGATGATCTTCGTCCAGGGCTGGAAGCGGCTGGTCTTGAGCTCCTTGTCGTTGTACTGCAGGCGGTCGAGCTCGTCGTTGACGACGCCGTCCTTGTTGTAGTCGCCCACGTTGCCGCCGTTCCACAGCTCATCGCCGTACCAGATGGCGCCGTACTGCCAGTACCCGAAGTCGGGGCTGTGGCCGAACAGCGGGCTGTTGCGGCCGTAGTCCTCGTAGACATCGCCGGCTCTCGTATAGCCGGTGATCTGCTGCCCCTTCGCATCGAACGCCTCGTACAGCGCCAGATCCTCGGGGTACATCCGCTCGGCGCCGGGCGAGGTGGACGGGGGACGCAGGAGCATGGGCACCGATGTGTCCATGGTGTTCACGACTGAGACGTTGGGATGGGCGAGCAGGAAGGTGACAACCGCGCGCGTCTCGATCTCCGAGAGGGGGTACTCGCCGGCGCCGCCCTGAGAGAAGCCGCGGCCGGTCTCCTCGGTCTCCGGCCTCCAGTTCTCGGGGTAGTTGCGGTGGAGGTCGAGGCCGCCGATACCGTCCTCGTTGACCCGGCCGTCCTGGTCGTTGTCGTACCCCTCGGTCAGCAGCAGATAGTCGCCCTTGCCGGCGCCGACCCTTCTCATCAGGCGGCCTGAGGGATCGCGGGGATCAACCGTCGCATCTCCCTTGCCCATCTCCACCTTCACGCGCATCTGGCGGACGAAGCCGTCGCCATCGAGATCCTCGGCCGGGTCCTCGTCGAGGAGGCCGTCCCCGTCGCTGTCGTCCGGGCGGATCGTGCTGCGCAGGGTCTGAGCGGTTTCGAGGTACAGCATGTTGCCGTCGGGGTTGTTGACGGGCCTGAAGTAGAAGGTGAAGTTGTCGAGCAGCCGGGTGACCTCTTTGTCCTTCCGGTAGTTCGTGAGCAGGTAGTTCAGCATCCACAAGGCCGACTCTCCGGCCGTGACCTCGCCGGAATGGCGGTTCCCCTCGACGTACATCGCCGGTTTGTCGGTGTGTTTGCCGGTCTTCTTGTTCGTGACGCTGAGCTGGTAGATGTCGATTCCGCCGAAGCTCTGCGCAACGACGTAGAGATCGACCAGGTCGGGGTACTGTTTCTCCCACCTCTTGAGGAACTCCACCGTCTCCGTGTACTTGTGGTAGTGCTTGAAGTCCATCACGCCTTGCTGGAGCGGCGTCGTCTCGACCAGGAAGTTGCGGCGGAAGGCGCTGGGGCCGTGACGGTAGCCGGGCACGGTCCAGAACCTGGCGTCTCCCTCCTTGGGAGCCTGCACTTGGGCGAGCGTGTCGCCCATGATTCCGAGTGCGAGCAGCGAGCAGGCCAGGACAACGACGCGTCTTGCGCGGGGGTTCATGGGAGTTCTCCTTTGTGCGCGGCGCCACGATACAACAATCAGATATGCTGGGCAACGATGGGGTCACATCTAACGATGGGGTCACATCTTGCCATGCGAGTTTTTTCAAGGCTCTGACCCCGCGGAGGGAAACCCATGGTTGGCACAACGGTGACGCTGTCCGGCGGAGCGCAGCTCCCACACCTCGGTCTGGGCGTCTTCAAGGCACGGTCGGGTGGTCCGGCTCGGCAGGCGGTGCTGGCCGCGCTTGAGATCGGTTACCGTCACGTCGACACGGCGGCCGTGTACCGTAACGAAAAGGACGTTGGTGACGCCATCCGCGCCGCCGGCGTTTCGCGACCCGAGATCTTCGTCACGACCAAGCTCTGGAACACCGATCACGGCTTTGATGCCGCCCTCCGCGCGTTCGACGCCAGCCTGGAGCGGCTCGGCTTGGACTACGTGGATCTCTATCTGGTTCACTGGCCGGTGCCGAAGCGCAGGCGGGACTCGTGGCGTGCGCTCGAGCGGCTTTACGACGAGAGGCGCGCGCGGGCCATCGGCGTCAGCAACTACATGGTCAACCACCTCGAGGAACTGATGGGCGAAGCGCGGGTGCCGCCGGCCGTGAACCAGATCGAGGTCAGCCCGTTCCTCCAGCAACGCGAGGTCCGTGCCTGCTGCCGGGCGCACGGCATTGTCGTTGAGGCCTACAGTCCCCTCACGAAGGGCGTTCGACTGGGCCACCCGGTCGTCGGCGGGGTTGCGCGGCGCGCGGGCAGAACGCCGGCGCAGGTGCTGCTGCGCTGGGGCCTGCAGCGCGACTGCGTGGTGCTGCCGAAATCGGTCCGGCGCGAACGGATCGCGGAGAACGCCGCCATCTTCGATTTCTCGCTCGACGAAGAGAGCATGGCGCGGCTTGACGGGCTCGAAGAGGGCCTGGTGACGGGATGGGATCCGCGAGGGCAACCGTAGGGGGCTACCCCGGGCGGCCGCCAGTCGCTGCGGGCGATAGATGCCGTCACCTGGGCGCCAACAGCAGGATGAGGTGCTCGGAAGGAGCGTCGGCGGCCTTCACCAGCGTGTAGCCGGCCTTGCTGGCGTAGCCCGTTATGCGGCTGCGGGACCAGAAGTGGGACCCGCCCCCGTTCTCCGGGTCCTCATCAATGATGGCAACCGCCGCTCCTGGCCGTAGGTACTTCCTCGCGTTCACCAGCCATTCGACCGGCCTGTCGAAGTCGTGAAACGCGTGCACGACGACGATGAGCTCGAGGTCCTTCCGGGGGAAGAGGGGATCATCAACCTCGCCGACGACCGTTTGGACGTTTACCAGGCCGTCGCTCTTGGCACGCGACTGGAGAGACGCCAGCGACCGCCGGTCGATGTCGTTCGCGTAGACCATCCCGGCCTTGCCCACACGCCGTGCCATCGGCAGCGTGAAGTAGCCCGACCCGGCGCCGGCCTCGCCGACAACCATGCCGGGCTGAAGGCCGATGGCATCCATGGCCGCCTCGATGTCGAGGTGCCACTGCGGCAGGTGGCGGAGTGCCAGAACAGCCGCGCCGGAGGCGAGCGCTGCGACCAACGAGAGAACGACGACGAGTCTGAGGCGGGCGGCACGCGTCATTGAGTTTCCGTCGGAGGCGCCTTCTGAGGATTAGACGGAGGACCCGCGATTCCGGACGAAGCTCCCTGTTTGAGGCGTTTTTCCTCGGAGGCGGGAATCCGGACAGGCGTCTTCACTCCGGCGCAGGCCGGGGTCCAGGCACAGTCTCTGCCCCGATGCCGGCTTCCGCCGGCATGACGCACGCATGACGAATGCCGTCACTCGTGCGTCGCAGACCTGATGTAGAATCCGCCTCACACCATGAGCCTCGTTGCCGGGTCCCGCGTCGGCCCGTACGAGATGGTCGCCCACCTGGGATCGGGTGAACGGGGCGAGGTCTGGCGCGCCCACGACACGCGGCTGCAGCGGGACGTCGCGCTGAAGGTCCTGCCTGCGGAGACGCTCGGGGACGAGACGGCGCGGGCGCGGCTGGTGCGCGAAGCCCGCCTCGCCTCGAAGCTGAACCACCCGCACATCTGCACGATCTACGAGGTTGGCGAATCGGAGCCTTCGACAGGCTCAGGCCAGGCGGTGGCCTACATCGCGATGGAGTTGGTCGAAGGGCAGGCGCTGAGCGCGCGGCTGTCGGACGGTCCGCTGCCCACCGACCAGGTCCTGCGCTACGGCCAGCAGACGGCGGATGCCCTTGGCCATGCGCACAGCCGCGGGGTGGTGCACCGGGATCTCAGCACGGCCAAGGTGGTCATCACGCCGGAGGACCAGGTCAAGGTCCTGGACTCTGGTCTGGGCAAGCCGCTCACGAGCGACGAGCTGGCCGACGCGACCACCATGTCGCGGCCGTCGCTCGCGGCGCCGGATACGTTCACGGACGCGC